>Ga0209310_1000374_pt1 | contig 54461 bp, 50 predicted proteins | sample AD_UKC030_MetaG_FD_184415 | JGI IMG/M metagenome (GOLD analysis project Ga0209310, IMG submission 184415) | Active sludge microbial communities of municipal wastewater-treating anaerobic digesters from USA - AD_UKC030_MetaG (SPAdes) (version 2) | ecosystem: Engineered > Bioreactor > Anaerobic >...
GCCGGCCCTCGCCCCGGCCGATAGGATAAGGGCACATGATCATCACCCTGTACAAGACCGGAGCGGGCGGCAAGACGCTCTACTACACCATACACGACCGCCAGCAGCTCCTCGACGCGCCCTTCGCCCTGAGCGCGGCCTTCCGCGTCGGGCTCGGGCGCGAGCGCGAGCGGCTCCACCGCTTCGAGAAGCTCGCCGACCGGGACAGGATGATCCGCTCCCTCGTCGCTCGCCGGCTCAAGGACGGCTACCGCCTCCTGTACACCTTCAGCCGCTCGGGCTTCTCCGCGAGCGAGGGCCTGGCCGAGGCGCTGGGCGAGACGCGGGTAACGGCAATCGGCTGAAGCCGCCCGAGGGAGGCTTCGCGCGCCGCGTTCCCTTCAGCTCTTCGCGGCCTTGTCTTCCCGGTCGAGGCCCGGGGGCTGGAGCTCCTCGAGGGCGATGAGCTCGCGGGCGAGCTTGCGCACGCTCTCCCGGAGCTTGAAGACGCAGTCCGAGCTCGAGGCCTTGCCCCGCACGATGTCCTCCGCCAGGGCTCGGCAGGTCGGGGCGCCGCAGGAGCCGCAGTCGAGGCCGGGCAGGCCCTCGGCGATCAGCTCCATCTCCTCCATCATGACGAGGGCCTTGAGCATGTCCGGGTCGAGGGCGAGGGCGAGGCGCGAGCGCAGGCCCTCGGTCCAGGCCAGGGAATCGAGGGGGGCCCGGGGGCCCTCGCCCGCGGGCGGGGCCGCGTCCTCGCGGTGCCGGAGCCTGGTCTTGGCGATGTAGGGGTTCTCCACGGTCAGGGGCCCGCCCACGCAGCCGCCCGGGCAGGCCAGGGCCTCGATGAAGTCGACGTCCTTGAGCTCGCCGTTCTCGAGGGCCTCGAGGACCCCGATGACGTTGCCGATCCCGTCCACCGAGATGGAGCGCCGCTCGCCCACGGCGCCGCTCTCGCCCTCGACCCTGCCCCAGCCGATGCCCCGGGCCCCGGCCCGCGCCAGGCGCCGCGAGGGGGCCTGGGACAGGGCGCCGCGCAGGGGCAGGTAGAGGTCCTTGATGCCGATGACCCCGTCGAGGAAGGAGCGCTCGTAGCCCAGGGGCGAGCGCGTCGCCGTCACCTTGCCGGCGCAGGGGGTGATGAAGAAGACGCCCACGCCCGCCTTGCCCGGGTGGAGGCGCTCCTTGACGACCCGGGCGGCCACTTCCATGGGCGGCAGGAGGGGCACGAGCTGGCCGAGGAGGCTCGGGAAGCGGAGCTGGAGGAGCTTGACGACCGCCGGGCAGGCGCTGGAGATGAGGGGCCGGGGCCTGCCGGGCTCCTCGAGGAGGCGCTTGGTGGCCTCGGTCACGAGCTCGGCGGCCTCGGCCACCTCGTAGACCTCGTCGAAGCCGAGCTCGACGAGGCCCGAGAGGACGCGGTCGACGCTCGTCGACTCGGGGAACTGGCTATACAGGGAGGGGGCGGGCAGGGCGACTTTGTACGAGAAAGCCGAGAGCATCGCCAGGGGATCGGAGACCGCCTTCTTCGCGCCGTGGGGGCAGGTGCGGATGCACTCCCCGCAGTCGATGCAGCGCTCCTCGATGATGCTCGCGCGGCCCTTGCGGACCCGGATCGCCTCGGTCGGGCAGTGCTTGATGCAGGTCGTGCAGCCGACGCACTTCTCCTCCTCGAGGCGCACCGAATGGAAGACCGTCGGGGTCACGGCGCCCCCTTCCCGAGGAGGATGGTCATGGTGACGGTGGTGCCCGAGCCGGGGGAGCTCTCGACGCGGAGCTCGTCCGCGTTCCGCTTCATGTTCGGCAGGCCCATGCCGGCCCCGAAGCCCAGCTCGCGGAAGCGGTCGGCCGCGGTGGACCAGCCCTCCCGCATGGCGAGCTCGAGGTTCGGTATGCCGGGCCCGCGGTCGGCGAGGACGAGGACGACGCGGTCGGGGAGGATCTCGGCCTCGGCGACGCCCCCGCCGGCGTGGATGACCATGTTGATCTCGGCCTCGTACATGGCGACGGCGGCGCGCCGCACCGCGCCCGGGTCGATGCCGAGCCGGCCGAGGGCGCGCTTGAGCTCCGTCGACGCCCGTCCCGCGAGGGAGAAGTCCTCGCCGCTGACCTCGAAGCGGAGCTTCACGGCCCGCGCCTTCTAGTCGATCTCTCGCACGCCTCCGCCGCGCAGGCCCGCCTCGTAGAGGCGGCCGCAGGCGAGGAACATGGAGTACTTGGTGCCGAGGAGGACCATGCCGTTCTCCTCGGCCATAGCGACGAGATCCTCCGTGGGAGACTTGCCCCGCACGAAGACGATCACCTTGATGTCCATGAGGTCGGCCGTCCGGATGGCCTGGGGGTTCACGAGCCCCGTGAGCAGGACCACCTTCTCCTTGACGAAGGCCATGACGTCGCTCATGAGGTCGGCGCCGCAGGCGGCGTTTACCTCGAGGTCGAGCGTGTCCTGGCCCGCGTAGAGCCGGGCTTCGAGTATCTCCATGATGCTTCGTACTGTCATAGGCCTTCCCTGCGGCAGTGTAGCACGGGTGGCGGCCCGCCCTCAAGCCGGGACGGCGCGCCCGGGCGGCGGAAGGCCCCGGGACGGCGGCCCCGCGCAAATCGGAGGGCGCGGCGACTCTTTCCCTAAAGCCCGGCGGCCCGGCTCCGATATTCGGAAGGAAGGCCCCGGAGCACGGGCGGCGCGATCGCCCCGAACCGGGACCCGTCATACCCGAGCGTCGACGCCGCGGAAGGATTCGCGGGGGGAACGAGATCGGAACCGGCGCGTAAATGGAGCCGGCACGGAAGCCGAGGCGGCCCCGGGAGGGCCGCCGTCAGCCAGAAAAGGAGTAGGGCATGATCATCAATCACAACCTCAGCGCTATGTTCGCGGACCGTTCACTCAGAGTGACCAACCTCAACGTCGAGAAGGGCATGGAGAAACTGTCCTCGGGCCTGCGGATCAACCGCGCGGGAGACGACGCCTCCGGGCTCGCCGTCTCCGAGAAGATGCGCAGCCAGATCCGCGGCCTCGAGCGGGCGTCGAAGAACGCGCAGGACGGCATCTCGTTCATCCAGACGACGGAAGGCTACCTCCAGGAGTCGCAGGACATCATCCAGCGGCTCCGCGAGCTCGCCGTGCAGGCCTCCAACGGGGTCTACACGATGGAGGACCGGATGCAGATCCAGGTCGAGGTGAGCCAGCTCGTCGACGAGGTGGACCGGATCGCCAGCCACGCGCAGTTCAACGGCCTCAACCTCCTCACGGGCCGCTTCGCCCGCGAGACGGGAGAGAACATCGTGACCGGATCCATGTGGTTCCACATCGGGGCCAACATGGACCAGCGGGTGCAGGTCTACATCGGCACCATGAGCTCGAAGGCCCTCGGCGTCCGGAACGTCGGCGACAACTCGATCATATCGCTCGAGTCGCCCGACGGGTCGAACCGCGCGATCGGGACCCTGGACGCGGCGCTCAAGAAGGTCAACAAGCAGCGCGCCGACCTCGGCGCCTACCAGAACCGCCTCGAGCACGCGATACGCGGCATCGACGTGGGCGCCGAGAACGTCCAGGCCGCCGAGAGCCGCATCAGGGACGCCGATATGGCCAACGAGATGGTGGGCTACACCAAGAACCGCATCCTCGCCCAGTCCGGCAACGCGATGCTCGCCCAGGCCAACCAGAAGACCCAGCAGGTACTGCAGCTCCTCCAGTGATCCTGTCGCGCGGCGACGCAGCGGCCACCCCAGCGGGTGGCCGCTTATTTTTTAAAACGCAGTCGAGCCAGGGATGGCGAGACAAGCATGGCAGAATGGCGCAGCCATTCTGCGAGGCGTCGCGAGGCCATGGATGGACTCGCGACGCCGGTGGCCGCTTATTTTTTAAACGACGTCGAGCCATGGATGGCGAGACAAGCATGGCAGAATGGCGCAGCCATTCTGCGAGGCGTCGCGAGGCCAAGGATGGACTCGCGACGCCGGTGGCCGCTTATTTTTTAAAACGCAGTCGAGCCAGGGATGGCGAGACAAGCATGGCAGAATAGCGCGGCTATTCTGCGAGGCGGGGCGCGGCCATGGACGGACGCGCCCTTCCCATGGCCGTTTTTCGGCCCGATCGTCGCGATCGCGCGCCCCGGAGCGGCATGCCGGGCAAAATAAAAATCGTTTTATTCCGGTGGTATATATGGCTTCGATGGAGTAGAATTGCCTTAGGAGGACAAGAAATGCCCAAATTGTCGCTGGAAATGCTCGAGCTCAAGCAGAAAATCTACCTTCAGATGATCGTGAAAATGCAGAGGGAGCTCGACAAGACCACGAAGATCATAAAGTCGACGAAGGCGAAGCAGGAGAGCAAGAAGGCCGCCGTTCCCAAGGCTCCCGCCAAGAAGACCGCGAAGAAGGCGCCCGCCAAGAAGGCCGCCGGCGCCGCGAAGAAGCGGGGCAGGCCCGCCAAGGCGGCTTCCAAGCCTGCGGCCAAGCCGGCCGCCAAGGCCAAGTAAGCCCGCGGGGCCGCGGCCCTACGGGCGCCGCGGCCCCGCGAAGCGGCGGCTAGATGGCCTTCCTGCCGCTGACCTTGACGTTGACGATCACGGCGAGCGCGATCACCAGCCCCACGAAGGCGTCCTGCACGTAGGCGTCCGTGCCCAGGAGGACGAGCCCCGTGCGGACCTCGGCCATGATGAAGGTCCCGATGAAGGTCCCGACGATGCTGCCGATCCCCCCCGACATCGAGGTGCCGCCGATGACCGCGGCGGCGATGGCCTCGAGCTCGAGGTTCGTGCCCTGGGTCGGCGTGACCGTCTTCAGGTAGCCGAGGGACACGAGCGAGGCGAGGCCCGCCGCGGCCGCGGTGACGAGGAAGCAGGCGCGCTTGACCCGCGCGGTCTTGATGCCCGCGAGCTCGGCCGCGTCGCGGTTGTCGCCCGAGGCGTACACGCGCACGCCGAAGGTCGTCCGGTGCAGGGCCGCGAACAGGACGAGGCCGCTGGCGAGGAGCCAGAGGATCTGCACGGGCACGAGGCCGAAGACCTCGGAGCGGCCGAGTATCGAGTAGAAGGGATCCTCGTCGAAGTTGGACACGGGCTGGCCCTGCGAGAGCACCATGGCGATCCCGCGATACACCATCTGCGTGGCGAGGGTGGCGATGAAGGAATTGATCTTCGTCAGGGTGACCAGGAGGCCGTTGAGGAGGCCGAGGAGCATCGCGCTCGAGAGCCCCAGGACGGCCGAGAGCCAGATATTGAGGCCGAGGCTCTTGGTGGCGAGCCCGGTCACGACCCCCGTGACGGCGTAGATCGCCCCGACCGAGAGGTCGAATTCCCCCGACACGATGAGGACGGTCATGGCCATGGCCACGATGCCGAGGCCGGCCGTCTGCCTGAGCAGGTTGAAGAAGTTGTACGCCGTCAGGAAGACGGGTGAGGTCAGCGAGAAGAAGGCGGCGATCAGCAAGGCCGCCGCCACGACGCCGAAGTCGCGGAATCCGAACAGCCGCTTGAAGGCCGCCACCCCGCCCCTGGAAGCGTTCGCGTTGCCCATTCGATGTCTCTCCTTGCGTCCGGGGCCCTAGGTCGTCGCGGCGAGGAGCACGGACTCCTTCGTCGCCTCGGCCCTCGGCAGGATGGCCGCCCGGCGGCCGCGGTTCAGCACGAGTATCTCGTCCGAGAGGGCGAGCAGCTCCTCGATCTCCGACGAGGCGATGATGAAGGCGCAGCCCTCGGCGCTCAGCCCCAGGATCATCTCGAGGATCTCCTGCTTCGCCCCGACGTCGACGCCCCGCGTCGGCTCGCTCATGACGATGAGCCGGGGCCTGAGCGCCAGCCACCGAGCGATGAGGACCTTCTGCTGGTTCCCCCCGGAGAGCGAGCCGATGGCCGCGTCGGGGCCGGCCATCTTCACGCGGACGGCCGCCGCTGCGGCCTCGGCCTCGCGCCTGAGCCGGTCCTCGCGGAGGGCTATCCCGCCCGAGAAGCGCTCGAGGCCGGCCATGCAGAGGTTGAGCTTGACGTCGAGCTTGTGGAAGAGCCCGTCGGCCTTCCGGTCCTCGGGGACGAAGCCGATCCCGAGGGCTATGGCGTCGGCCGGCGACCGCAGGGAGCGCGCCGCGCCGTCGATCGCGAGGACGCCCTCGGACAGCGGCGGCGAGCCGAAGAGGGATCGCGCGAGGTCGGAGCGCCCCGATCCCGCGAGCCCGGCTACCCCGAGGATGCCGCCGGCCCGGAGCGAGAAGGACAGGCCCGAGAAGCTCCTCCCGTTCCCGATGCCCCTCGCCTCGAGGAAGGGCTCGCCGGGGGGAGGGGCCGAGCGGGGCGAACCTCCCTCGACGGCCCGGCCGGCGATCAGCGAGGAGAGCCTCCGGCTGTCGAACTCGCCCTCGGCGAGCTCGCCGACGAGGCGGCCGTCGCGGAGCACGGCGATCCGGTCCGACAGCGAGGTGAGCTCCTCGAGCATGTGGCTCACGAAGACGAAGGAGACCCCGCGGTCGCGGAGCCGGCGGAGGATGGCGAAGAGCCGCTCGACCTCGGGGGGCGTGAGCGCCGTGGTCGGCTCGTCGAGGACCACGAGCGACGCGTTGCGCGAAAGCACGCGCACGAGGAGGGCGAGCTGGGTCTCGGCGGCCGTGCAGTCCCCGACCAGCCGCGAGGGGTCGATCTCCTCGCCCAGGAGGTCGCGGTACAGGCCGCGGCACTCCTCGTTCATCCGCCGCCAGTCGGGCCCGAGCCCCCGCCGCGGCATGAAGGGCCCGAGGAAGACGTTGGCCGCGATCGAGAGGTGGGGGCAGACCGGGATCTCCTGATGGAAGACGCTGAGCCCTCGCCGCTCGGCGTCCTCGGGGCCGCGCGGCCGGTAGGGCCGGCCGTCGAGCTCGAGGGAGCCCGAGTCGGCCCGGTGCACCCCGCAGAGTATCTTGATGAGGGTCGACTTGCCGGCCCCGTTCTCGCCGGCCAGCCCGAGGATGCGCCCCCGCTCCACGCCGAGCGAGACGCCGTCGAGGGCCGTCGCCCCGCCGAAGCGCTTCGAGACGTCCCTCGCCTCGAGGATGAGCTTCCCGTCCATGCAGTAACCCGCGCCGATGGGCCGAGGATCGGGAGCCGGGCGGCCGCCGCCCGACGCGTCGGGCACGGCCGCCCGGCTCCCGCCCGGGCTCAGCGATAGCCCTTGGCCGCGAGGTCCATGACCGCCGCGACGTTGTCGGCGGTGACCGGCGCGATCCCCGTGTTGATGTCGCAGGGGGTCAGCTTGTACTTCGCGAGGAGGAAGAGCTCGACCACGCTCTGGTAGCCCTGGAGGTAGGGCTGCTGGTCGATCGTGAAGGACATCGTGCCCTTCTTGATGCCGGCGAGGACGTCGGCCACGAGGTCGAATCCGCCGCCCACGACCTTGCCCTTGAGCTTGTCGCGCTCGATGATCTGGGCGATCGCGGAGCCGGTGACGTCCTCGACGCCGAACATGCCCTTGATCGCGGGGTTGGCCTGGTAGGCCGAGCCGATGAGCGACACGGCCTTGACCATATCGGTCCCGGTCGCCACGACGCGGTACTTGAACTTGCCGCCCTGGGCGTCCAGGACGTCCTTGGCTCCCTTCACGCGGGCCTCGAGGTTCTCGGCGCCGGCGGTGTGGATGCACAAAAGGACGTCGCCGCCCTGGGGGAGGAGCTTCACGATCTGCCTGCCCATCGACTGGCCGGCCTCGTAGTTGCCCTGGCCGACGTAGGCGAGGCGGCCGGAGGCCGGCGCGTCCGCGTTGAGCGCCAGCACCGGGATGCCCTTCGACATTGCCTCCTTGACCACGTCGTTGAAGGCGGCGGGATCGGGCATGGTCGTCGCGATGCCGTCGACCTTCTGGGCGATGGCGTTCTTGATGTAGTCGACCTGCTTCTGGATATCGAAGCCCGAGGGGCCGGTGTAGACGACGTCGCAGCCGAGGGCGGCCCCGGCCTCCTCCGCGCCCTTGCGGACGGGCACGAAGAAGGGCACGGCCGTGGCGTGGGTGATGACGACGAACTTGTACTTCTTCGCCTGGGCGGCCGCGTTCGAGGCCGGCAGGGCGACGAGCAAGGCCAGGAGCAGGGCGAACCATTGATTCCTTCTCGACATGTAAGCCTCCTTGATTCAGGGACGGCCGCGCGTCGTCCAGCCCGTGCTCGGCTGGGGGCGAGGCTCGACCAGAGCACTAATGCATATTCCATGCCACTAGTCCCTAATCCTTGCCCAGACGCGGGGCGACCCGAATAGAACGCTCCGTATGTCGCCATCCGCGAACCATGCCAGGCGATCTCGTAGGAGAGGGGAAAGGTAGCCGATTTTTCGTTGCGCTATTTGAAAAGCGCTTGTACAGTAGTTGTACGTTTATATCGAAGGAGCGTTCATTTTCTTAACATGCCTGCCACCATCCTGATCGTCGACGACCGGCTCCGCCTCTGCGAAAGCCTCCAGGCCAGCCTCGAGGAGCGCGGCTATCGCGCCCTGATAGCCACGGCCGCGGCCGAGGCCCTCGCCCGCTTCGCCGCCGAGAAGGTCGACGCCGTCCTCCTCGACGTGCGCCTCGGGGAGGAGGACGGCCTCGCGGTCCTGCCCCGATTCCGCGCCCTGGACCCTCTCGTGCCCGTCATCGTCGTGACCGGCTACGGCACTGTGGAGAGCGCGGTGGCCGCCATCAAGGACGGGGCCTTCGACTACCTGCAGAAGCCCATCAAGGTCGAGAAGCTCCTCAAGGTCCTCGAGAACGCGCTCCGGCTCTCCCTCCTCGAGCGCGAGAACCGCGAGCTCCGGGGCAGGGGCCGCCCCTCGCCCGCCGGCTCCTCCTCCCCGCGGATGCGCTCGATGCTCGAGCGCCTGGCCAAGCTCGCGGCCTCGGACATGCCCATCCTCATCCGCGGGGAGAGCGGCACGGGCAAGGAGCTCGTGGCCGAGTACGTGCACGCCGCCTCCGCCCGCTCGCGCGGGGCCCTCGAGAAGGTCAACTGCGCGGCCTTCCCGGAATCCCTCCTCGACAACGAGCTCTTCGGCCACGAGCGGGGCGCCTTCACCGGGGCGAGCTCGGCCTTCCGCGGCGTCTTCGAGCGGGCGCAGGGGGGGACCCTCTTCCTCGACGAGGTCGGGGACATGCCTCCCTCGATCCAGGCCAAGATCCTCCGGGCGATCCAGAACAAGGAGGTCCGCCGCCTCGGGGGCTCGAGCACGATCACCGTCGACGCGCGCTTCGTCGCCGCGACGAACAAGGACCTCGAGTCGATGGTGGCGGCGGGGAGCTTCCGCAGCGACCTCCTGTACCGCCTCAACGCCGCGACGGTCCTCGTCCCTCCCCTGCGCGAGCGACCCGAGGACATCGCGGGCCTCGCGCGCGGCTTCCTGGCGGAGTCGGGAGCCCCCGCCTCCGCCCTCGCCCCGGAGACCGAGGAGGCGCTGCTCCGCTACTCCTGGCCGGGCAACGTGCGGGAGCTCAAGAGCGCGGTCCAGTACGCCCTCACCGTCTCCTCGGGCCCGGCCATCCTGCCCGGCGACCTGCCCGATTGCGTGCGCGGGCCGCGGGACGGGGGAGCGCCGGGCGGCGGCGCCCTCGGCCCGCGGGAGGAGGCGGAGCGCGGCCTCATCCTCCGCGCCCTCGCCGAGTCCGGCTTCAACAAGGCCGAGGCGGCGCGCCGGCTCGAGATGAGCCGCGTGACCCTCTACAGCAAGATGGGGAAGTATGGCATCGGGAACGGCGCCGCTCATCGCGCTTGAGGGCGCGAGCGTCCGCTACGGGAGCCTCGACGCCCTCGACGGCCTCGACTTCGAGGTCAGGCCCGGCGAGATCCACGCGATAGTCGGCGAGCACGGCGCCGGCAAGTCCTCCCTCGCCCGCGTCCTCGCCGGGGCGGTCAGGCCCGAGCCCGGCCGCGTGCTCTGGGAGGGGGCGCCCGTCTCGCCCTACGACCGCGACATAGCCCGCGGCCTGGGCGTGGAATTCGTCGCCCAGGAGAACGGGCTCTTCCTGAACCAGACGGTCGCCTTCAACCTCCTCGTCAACCGGCGCAGCTTCTTCGCGGGCATCGGCTTCCGGCCGCGCCGGCTGGTGGACGAGGCGGCGCGCTACCTCGGGGACTGCGGGGCCGGCGTCGACGCGGCCGCGCCCGCGCAGTCCCTCGCCCTCCCCGACCGGGTCCTCGTCGAGCTGCTCCGCGCCCTCTATTCCGGTCCCCGCCTCCTCATCCTCGACGAGGCCCTCGAGAAGCTCTCGGCCCGGGGCCTCGAGCTCGCGCGGCCCAGGCTCAGGGCGATCGCCGCCGCCGGGGGCTCGGTCCTCGTCATCACGCACCGCATCGACGACATCTACGACTTCGCCGACCGCATCACCATCCTCCGCGCCGGCGAGATACTCATGACGGATCGGTCGCGCAACGTCGACAAGGTGAGCCTCATCAAGCTCGCCTACACGCAGATCATGAACCGGCCCCGCGCCCTCGACGGCAACAGCGAGTTCTACCATTTCCTCAAGTACAACGAGGCCATCCTCGAGCACCTGCCCGTGAGCCTCGTCGTCGTCGACCGGGAGGGGGAGATCAAGCTGCGAAACCGCCGCGCCCAGGAGTTCTTCTCCCTCGGCGAGCCCGGGGAGGCGGGACGGGGGCTCGAGGCCCTCTTCCCCGCGGGGAACGAGGAGGCCCTGGCCGCGGCCGAGGCCGTCGTGGCGGGCCGGGCCTACGAGTGCGTCTACGGCATGAGGCTCGTCCTCGGGGGCGAGGCGCGGACCATCGACCTCACCTTCGACCCGATCATGGACGGCGACCGCTTCATCGGCGGCATGCTCATCTTCAACGACATCACCGAGCAGGCGGCGCTCCGGGAGCGCATGATCCTCTCGGAGAAGCTCGCCGCGGTCGGGCTCCTCTCGGCCGGCGTCGCCCACGAGATCAACAACCCCCTCGAGACCATCTGCAACTCGGTCGACTTCCTCAAGATGAAGGTGGAGGGCGGGCGCCAGGCGGCGGCCCTCGCGCGGATCGAGGAGGAGGTCTCCTCCATCGGCCACATCGTGTCGAACCTCATGGCCTTCTCCGGCAAGCGCCAGGAGCGGGCCGAGCGCCTCGACCTCGGCGAGCTCCTCGGCGAGACCCTGTCCCTGCTCAGGCACAACGAGAGCTTCGCGGGCCGGGAGATCCGCTTCGACCCGCCCCTCGCCCCCCTGCTGGTCCGGGCCTCGAGGACCGAGGTGCGGCAGGTCTTCATCAACCTCCTCAAGAACGGGATCGAGGCCATGCCCGGCGGGGGCGCCCTCTCCCTCCGGCTCTCGCGGGAGGCGGCGGAGCATGGGGCCTGGGCGGTCGGGGCCGTCGAGGACCAGGGCCCCGGGCTGGGCGCCGAGGCCCAGGCCCGGGCCTTCCTCCCCTTCTTCTCCACGAAGAGCGGCTCCGAGGGGCACATGGGCCTCGGGCTCTCCATCGCCTACGGCATAGCGGCCAAGCTAGGCGGCTCCATCGAGGCCGGGCGGGCCGAGGGAGGGGGAGCCCGCTTCGTCGTCCGCCTGCCCGCCGCCGAGTGAGGCGGTGTTGTGCCTCGGGGCCCTCCGCGCGTATAATCGGCCCGATGGACGCGCTCAGCCCCGACGTCAAACGCGAGATACTGAAGCGCGTCTTCCCGGAGCTCCGCTTCGGCGGCGACCCGGAGGTGGAGCGCTACTTCGAGCTCCGCCGCTCGGGACGCCTGGCCGAGGCCCTCTCCGTCTACAACGGCGTACTCCGGGTGCGCTACCCCGCCGACCGCGACCGCGTCGAGCTCCTCGGCCTGTACCGGGCCAGGGACCCGGGCTACGCCGAGCTCCAGGAGCGCCTCCTCGCCGAGCTGGCCTCGCGGCTCGCGGCGAGCCTCGTCCGCAACATCGACCTCGTAGTCCAGCCCCTCGCCGGCGCCCGCCTCGACGACGCGATGGGTGCCCTCAAGGCCATCGAGGGACTGCTCGCGCGGCTCGGCCGCGACTCCGAGGCGGCCCTGGCCCTCCTCGCCCGCTACGCCGACTACGCCGGGGTCCTCGGCTACCGGGCCGCGGAAGCGAGGCGGGCCCTCGAGCTCCTCCGCGAGTACGACGCGGTCTCCCGCTCGGACGCCCCCGCCGACTACGACTTCGTGGCGCGGAGCGAGGCCCTCGAGGCGGGCCGCCGCCGGGCCGCCGGGCTGCGCCGGCCCGCGGCGGCCCCGGGGACCGCACGCGCGGAGGAGGGCTGGGACTTCGTCGCCAGGAGCGCGGCCCGCGAGCGCGGCCGCGCGGCCGCGAGCGGAACACGGGGGGGCTTCTTCGATCCCGCAAGGATCAAGTTCACCGCCGCCGAGCGCGCCTCGGTCGAGATATCCCCCGCGCTTTCCCGGCGCGAGGACAAGGTCCTCGCCTTCTGCGCCAAATACTGGCCCCGGGCGCGCGATCCCGCCTTCGAGCGCGTGGTCTTCCTCTACGCCCGCAAGTACGGCACGAGGCACTACGAGATACTCCGCGCGGTCAAGCTCGGGCGCGCGCGGGGGGCCACCGACGACGAGATCCTGAGCGCCGTCTCCGCCATCCTCTCCTCGGGCTACGAGTATTCCCTGAGCGGGGACCTGTACATGCAGGTCATGTGGCGGAGGCTCCGCGCGCGGATGGAGGCTCGCGAGGTCGCGCAACGCCTCGCCGCGCCCGGGCCGGAGTCCAAGGTCAGGGCCGCCAGGCAGGGGCCCGAGAAGGCCGGAACAGCGCGCCCGCCCGAGCCGGCGCGGGCCGCCGCCGAGCCTTCCCCGGCCCGGAGCCTCGGCAGGGCGGCCGCCGCCGTCCCGAGGCCGAAGGCCACCGAGCCGGCGGGCGGGCGCCGCGGGAGCGCCGCGGCGAAACCGCGGGCGGCCAAGCCCCGCGCGGCCGCCGCCCCGAGACCAGCCGCCCCGAAGGCGGCCAAGGCCAGGGCTCCGGCCTCGAGCCCCCCGAAGCCGAGCCTCGAGCGGGCCCCCAGGCCGCGGGGCGCGAAGCTCCTCAAGCGGCCGCCCTCGGGCCCGGCCCCCGTGCCGGAGCTCAGGGGCAAGGGCTCCATCTCCGACAAGATCAGGGCCCTCTCGGGCAAGGCCTACGACGTCTACCGGGAGATCTTCCTCGAGCGGGTGCGCGACGACATCCACCGCGAGCTCCTCGCCCACCCCTCGCGCGCCCACAGCCTCTTCGACACCGCCTCCAACGAGGCCGAGAACCACATCTACGGCTACATGGTCGCCCATTACGACGACCCCTTCATGGACTGGGAGGCCTCCGCGGAGCGCGCGGCAGTCGAGGCCCTCGGCTACTCGATGCCCCGCCTCGACCCGATCATCGAGGCCTGCTTCAAGAAGCTGTGATCCGCTTGCAATGAGCGAGTCCCGCGACCTGAAGCCAGCTCCGATCTACAGCTTCGTCCGGCCGCGGAAGGAGCGGGCGAGTGTTAGGCGATCCGCGTACTCGAGATCGCCGCCCACGGGGATGCCCGTCGCTAGGCGGGTCACCGCGACGCCGGAGGGCTCGATGAGGCGCTTGAGGTAGAGGGCCGTCGTGTCGCCCTCGACCGTGGGGTTGGTGGCGACCACCACCTCCCGCACCTCGCCCGAGCGCAGGCGGGCCATGAGTCCCTGGAGGCGCAGCTGCTCGGGCCCGACCCCGTCGAGGGGGGAGATCAGGCCTCCGAGCACGTGGTAGAGGCCGCGGTACTCGCGCGAGGCCTCGATGGTCACGATGTCCTGGGGCTGCTCGACGGCGCAGACGAGGCTCCGGTCGCGGCTCGGCGAGGAGCAGACGGGGCAGGGATCGGCCTCGGTGTAGGCCCCGCAGACCGAGCAGAAGACGATCTGGGACTTGAGGGCGCGGATCCGCTCCGCGAGGGCCGCGGCGAAGGCCTCGTCGGACTTGAGGATGTGGTAGGCCACCCGGAGCGCGCTCTTGCGCCCGATGCCGGGCAGCCGCGTCAGCAGGCCGACGAGCTCCTCGAGGGCCCGCACCTAGGCGCTCCCCGGGAAGCCGGGGGGGAAGGGCAGGCCGCCCGCGCCCTCGGCGAGCTCCGCCTGCAGGGCTTCCTTCACCTTGGCCGCGGCGTCGTTGTAGGCGGCCCGCACGAGGTCCTGGAGGAGGACGGCCTCGCGGGGATCGACGGCCTCGGGGGCGATCTCGCAGCCGAGCATGTCCATGGCCCCGTTCAGCGTCACCTTGACCATGCCGCCGCCGGAGCTCCCGGTCGCCTGCACGCGCGCGGTCCTGGCCCGCAGCTCCTCGACCCGGGCCTGGAGGGCCTGGGGATTGCGGAGCATCTCCATGATATCGGCGAAGTTCACTGCGCTCTCCTTAGGGCTGGGGGCTCAGGCGCGAGCCCCTGAATACGCGCTCGACGACGGCCGCCGGGTCGGGGGCCGCCTCGGCGGGGGCCTCGCCCTCGGCCGAGGGCCGCGGCCGGGCCTGGCGCTCCGGGCGCTCGACGCGGAGCTCGACCTTGAGCTGGCGGCCGGCGAGCTGCGAGGCCTTGGCGGCGATGTCGGCGACGCTCCCCTTCACGACGCTCTCGTCCATGCCCGAGCGGAAGGGCACGATGAGCCGCCCCTCCTCGAGGCGCCAGGGCAGGGAGGAGGAGAGCCCCGTCTTCAAAAGGGGGCTCGAGCGGCCGATCGCCTCGATCACGGCGGCGCGCAGGGCCTCGGACTCGGAGGGAGGCCCGGCCGGGGCAGGGGCGGCGGGAAGGGGAGGAGACCAGGGCTCCTCCTCGGCTCCCGGGTCCTCGGCGAGGGGGGAGCGGGCCGGCGCCGAGGGCCGGGCCGCCGCCCGCGCGGCGGGAGGGGAGGCCTCGGGGCCTTCGGCCTCCGGGAAGGCCTCCTCGAGGGCGGCTTCGGAGGCCGCCGCGGCCAGGCTCCCGAAGGCGGCGCTCAGCTGGGGGGGGAGCTTGAGCTCCCTGGGCGGCTCGGGCTCCCCCGGGGGCTCAGGCTTTTTTTTTTCCTCGTCCCTCGCCGGCCTCGGTCGATCCGGGCCCTCTGCGGCGGCCTGGCCGGGACCCGCGGCCGGGGCCCCGCCGGCGAGCTTCCGGCGGAGCGAGGCCACCACGCGGGCGAGCTCGGAGGGCGGCACGTAGTCCTTGAGCCTGCACAGCCGCGAGACGCCGAGCTCGAGCTCGAAGCGCGGGTCCACCGTGAAGCGGAGGTCGCGGTAGAGGTCGAGGAGGCCCGCGAGGGCCCGCTCGAGCTGCTCCCGGCCGAGGGCCTTCCTGACCTCGGGATCGAAAGCCCCGGGCGGGGAGCCGAGGAGGGCGGGCTTGTCGATGCCTTGGGAGAGGAGGAGGAGGGCTCGGCAGTACTCGGCCGCGTCGACGACGAACTGCTCCGCCGAGACGCCGCGGTCGAGGATCCCGTCGAGGGCCTCGAGGGCGGCCGTCGATTCGCCCGCGGCGCAGGAGCGGAACAGGCCGTTCATCGCGTCGAGGCCGACCAGGCCGAGCTTGTCGCGGATGAGGGCGGCCGTGACCCGCCCCTCCGAGAAGGCGACGACCTGGTCGAAAAGGGTGTAGGCGTCCCTGAGGGAGCCGCCCGCCTCCTTGGCCATCCAGAGCAGGGCCTCCTCCTCGACCTCGACCCCGACCTCGGAGGCGGCCTGGGCGAGGAGGGACTTGATGAGGTCGACGTGGAAGAGGCGGAAGGCGAACTGCTGGCAGCGGCTCTTGATGGTCGCCGGGACCTTGTGCAGCTCGGTCGTGGCGAAGATGAAGACGATGTAGGGCGGCGGCTCCTCGATGGTCTTCAGCAGGGCGTTGAAGGCCGAGGTCGAGAGCATGTGGACCTCGTCGATGATGTAGACCTTGTACTTGCCGCCGTTCGGGGGGAAGAGGACCTCGTCCTTGATCTGCCGGACGTTGTCGACCGAGGTGTTGGAGGCGCCGTCGATCTCGATCACGTCGAGGCTGGCGCCCCGGGCGATCTCGACGCAGGAGCGGCAGGTCCCGCAGGGCTTGGCCGTGGGCCCCTTCTCGCAGTTCAGGGACTTGGCGAGGATCCGCGCCGCGCTCGTCTTTCCGCAGCCGCGGGGGCCGGAGAAGAGGTAGGCGTGGGCGATGCGCCCGCTCGTGAGCGAGGAGGAGAGGGTCGCGGAGACGAACTCCTGTCCCTTGAACTCCTCGAAGCTCTGGGGCCGCTTGCGCGTCGCGGTGATCTCGTAGGGCATGGGAGGAAAATAGCACAAGGCGGGCGGGGGGTAAAGGAGTTGGGGCCTCGAGCGCCCGAAGCCAGGCGCTCTGCATCACCGCGCCTACCGCTTACCGTTGCTTCCTTCCGGACCTGGCGGGTTTGGGCGGCGGCCACGTGCGCAGTGCCTGGCTTCGGGCGCTCGAAATCCCCTATGCGGAGAGAGAGGGATTTGAACCCTCGGTACCCTTACGAGTACACACGACTTCCAATCGTGCACCTTCGGCCGCTCGGTCATCTCTCCATGGAAAACGACGCTTTTTACCTAGCGGGAACCGGAGAGAGAGGGATTCGAACCCTCGGAACCCCAGAGGGGCTCAACGGTTTTCGAGACCGCCCGATTCAACCGCTCTCGCATCTCTCCAAAAGCGATGAGGCTAAGTGGATTCGAACCACCGACCTTCAGATCCGCAATCTGATGCTCTATCCAGCTGAGCTATAGCCTCGAGACCCCGCGCGGCCCGAGCCGCCCGAAGACATCCTGATACATGACGGAGAGGGGGGGGATTCGGTCCTCGTCGCTTCCATCGTGGAAGCTTCCTCGGACCCGCCTTCGCCCTCTGTCGGCGGCATCCCTGCCGCCTTTCCCTCGCTTCGCTCGGCGAGGGCTCCGGTTCGAATCCCCCGCGTCACCACCTATCTTTTACATCTACCGGAGAGGGGGGGATTCGAACCCCCGATACCCTTTAGGGGTATAACTCCTTAGCAGGGAGCCCGATTCGGCCGCTCTCGCACCTCTCCAATGACTCCGTCGCGGAGCAGGAGGGATTCGAACCCTCGGTGCCTTGCGGCACAGCGGTTTTCAAGACCGCCTCCTTAAGCCCCTCGGACACCGCTCCAAAGATCGCGGTATCCAAACATAGGGGAAAAGCGAGGCCCTTGTCAAGGACGATGAGGCTTCCTCACTCCACGAGGTAGCGCCCGAGCTCCTTGAGCTCGGAGATCTGGGAGTAGACGGGCGGACGGGCGCCGGCAGTGTCCTTGTCGATGGCGACGACCTTGACGTAGAGCTCGTTCACCTTGTCGGCGAGGATCTTGAGGTTGGGCCCGAAGTTGTTGACCGCCATATCGCGGAAGACCCGGTCGGAGGAGGAGAGGCCGGCGCTCCCGGCGGAGCCGGTCAGGAAGCGGAGGTTGGGCTGGATCTGGCGCCGGGACTGGTAGATGAAGCGGGCCATGGCCAGGACCTGCGTATAGAGCTCGTCCGGGTGGTAGCCCTGGTAGCGGTAGTTCTCGCCCTTCTCCGTGAGCTCCTCGATGAGGTTCCAGGTAGCGGGGTCGAGGGTCATGGACGAGAGGGCCCGGCGCGTGAAGCGGTTCGAGATATTCGTGCGGTAGTGCTCGGCGATCGACTCGATGAGCGAGAATATCTCGGGGTTCTTGATCTGCATACCGCGCGCAGTATACCCCATCCCCGCGGCTCAAGCTATATCCGGAACGGGCCTTTCGGCCGAAAACGGGAGCCCTGCCTCGTCCCCCTGGCCGCGAGCTCGGCCTCCACGGCGCGGTAGAGCCGCTCCTTGCCAGCCGGCCGCCGCGGGGCGAGGCGCTCGGACGCGCCGAGGTCCGAGCAGAGCCGCATCACCTCGCAGCCGGGCGGCAGGAGCTCGAGGCAGTCGGCGAGGAGGCCGGGCAGGCGCGCGGGATGGATCAGGGTCAGCTCGCCGGCCGGGTACTCGGCCGCGAGGCCCGAGCCGCGGGGGAGCTGGAGGTCGTGGAACTTGACGCCCTCGAGGCCGAGCCCGGCGAGGAGCTCGGCGCCCCGGAGGATCTCGGCCCGGCCCTCCCCCGGCAGGCCGAGGATGAGGTGGGCCGCGGCTCGGAGCCCCGCGTCGGCGGCGGCGCGGCGGGCGGCGAGGAACTCCGCGACCCCGTGGCCGCGCCTAACGCGGGCCAAGGTAGCCTCGACGGCGCTCTGCAGGCCGAGCTCGACCCAGGTCTCGAGGCCGGAGCGGGCGTAGGAGGCCAGGGCGCCGGCCTTCGAAGCGTCGAAGCGGTCGGGCCGGGTCGAGACGACGAGGCCCCGGAGCGAGCCGGGCGCCGCCGCCTCGAGGGCCTCGGCCGCCGCGTCGACGCTCCGGCGGATCGCCGCCTCAGGGGCGTCGGTCGAGGTGTAGGCCTGGAAGTAGAGGAAGAATCGCTCGGCCCCGTAGCGTCGGCGGAGGAAGGCGACCCCGGAACGGACCTGCTCCCCGAGGGAGGCGAGGGCGGCCGGGCCTCCCGGCTCCCCGAGCCCCGCGAGGGGCTCGCCCTGATAGGGGGCCAGGGCCGCCCGAGGCGAGCAGTAGGCGCAGCCCCCCTCCCCCCTCCCGCCCGAGCGCCGCGGGCAGGGGAAGCCGCCGTCGAGGCCGATCCGCCAGACCCGGCCGCCGTGGCGCTCGGCGAGCCTCGCGGAGTGGCGGTTGAACCTCGACTCGACCGTGGATCGCCCCCCTTTTAGACGCCAACAAGCTTCGAGGCACTCGGGCGGGACTTGCCCCGGGCGGGCCGCGCGGATTATCGTGGGCCATGCGCCGCATCGCCCTCGCCGCCCTCGCGGCGGCGGCGCTGGCCTCGGCCTGCGCCGGCCCCGAGGCCGGCCCCGCCGAGCTGTGGACCGACGTGCCCGAGCTCGCCCTCGCGGTCGAGCTCTTCAACGCCTCGCAGGAGCGGCACCTGGTCGTGCTGCGCTGGCAGCCGAGCCTCGCCGAGGCGATCAGGCAGGCCAAGCTCCCGCCCGCCCTCGCCGTCGGCCGCTACCTCAAGAGCCAGGAGCTGCGCGAGCGCTTCCGGGGGCTCGACGGGCTGGTCAGGAAGCTCGACCTCGGGCAGGAGGCATTCTATCCCGCCCTCCTCGAGCTCGGCAACATCGAGGGCCGCCAGCTCCTCCTCCCCGTCTCCTTCAACCTCCCCGCCATAGTCTTCGCCCGAGGCGCGGCGCGGGTCGGCGACGACTTCGTCCTCGGCATGGCCGACATGGCCCCGGCGGCGGCGGCCTATAACCGGAAGGAAGGGGGAGCCTACTCGCGGATGGGCTTCTCCCCGCGCTGGGATCCGGGCTTCCTCGCCCTCCTGGTCTCGGCGGAGGGCGCGGGCTTCAGGGAGGGCAAGCCCCTCGCCTGGGACGAAGGCGGCCTCGCGGCCGGGCTAGCCGCGGCCAGCTCCTGGGTCTCCTCGACCAACGGCCCCGCCGAGGAGGAGGACGAGTTCCAGTTCAAGTACCTCTACACGCCCGCCTACCAGTACGCCGCCTCGGGGCGGACCCTCTTCGCCTGCGTGGACTCGAGCGAGTTCTTCACCATCCCCGAGGAGAAGCGCGCCTCCCTCGACTACCGCTGGTTCGCGGCCTCCGGGGGCTCGGTACCCGTCTCCGAGGACATCGTCTACGCGGCGGTGCCCCGCGCCGGCAGGGGCCAGCGGGCCGCTCGGGCCTTCCTCGCCTGGTTCTTCCGCGAGGACAGCCAACGCGCCCTCCTGGAGCTCTCCCAGGAGACCAGGGCCATCGACGCGAGCTTCGGCGTGGCCGGGGGCTTCTCCTCCATCAGGGCGGTCAACGAGAAGGACTTCCCCCGGTTCTACTCGGCCCTCGTCGGGCACATGCCGCCGGCCGGGGGCTTGGCGGCCCCGAAGGTCCTGCCGAGCGACTGGCCCGAGCTCAAGGCCGAGGCCCTGGGCCCCTGGCTGGTCGAGGCGACGGGGCGGAGGGTCCCGCCGGCCGACCCGGGCGCGGAGCTCGCCGCCCGCATCGCCGAGCAGCGCAAGCGGGCCGCCCAGCGCTGAGCCGCGCGGCCGGGCCCTCGGCTAGAGCCCGAGGGCCGTCTCGACGGCCGAGAAGAGCTCCTCGGGGCGCCAGGGCTTGCGGAGGGCCGCGGCCAGGCCTGCCTCGCGGCGGGCCCGCTCCACGGCGGCCTCGTCCGCGTGGCCGGTCACCAGGATGGCTTTGATCCAGGGCTTGCGGGCGTGGAGCTCCACGAGGAACTGGTCGCCGCGCACGCCGGGCATGAACCAGTCGGAGATCACGAGGGAGGTATCGACCTCTCGGGCCGCGAGCTCGTCGATGACCGCCTGGGCCTCGGAGGCGTCGAGGGCGGTCTCGACGATGAAGCGGCCGCCGAAGCGCCGCTTGAGCTCCTGCTTCATGGACAGGAGTATGATGGCCTCGTCGTCGACGCAGAGGATCGCCGAGCGGCCGGCCGGGCCCATCTAGCGCCCCTCCCCGCCCCCGGCGTCGCTCGAGGCGGCCGCGGCCGCGACGTGGCCGTCGATGTCCAGGGCATCCCAGGGGTAGCAGACCCAGCGATCCTCGATCGTCCGGCCCGCGATGTAGCGCTTGACCTCGGGGGGGATGGCGCCCCGCTTCTCCTTGCGCTTGTCGTGGAGGACCGCCACGGCTATCTCGGCCGGCCGGTGGCGCAGAAGCTCGCGGACGCAGTACTCGAGGGTGGTGCGGGAATCGTCGACCTCGTCGACGAGGAGGATGCGCTTGCCCGCGAGCTTCTTCTCGGCCTCCTCGACCCATTGGACCTTTCGGGGGAGCTCGGAGGGCTTGTCGTCGGCGTCGTAGTAGGCGATGCCCACCGCGAGGATGGGCTTGCCGAGGAAGGTGCGGAGGATCCGGGCCGGGATGAAGCCGCCGGAGCCGATCGCGACGATCACGTCGGGCTCGAAGCCCGAGGAGACGACGCGCTCGGCGATGTCGCGGGCGGTCCGATGGATATCCTCGTACGTGAAGTAGTACTTCTCCATGCACGGATACTAGTTTTCCCGGCCCGCTTTATCAAGTCCGCCGGCGCGGGCCCGGCCGAGGCCCGTCGGGCGGGAATCCGCGCTTTACTCCGCGCGCGCGATAGTCTAGGATGATCCCGTGAAAAAAGCCTCCGGAGCGAAGCGGCGATGAGGGATCGAGGGCCGCTCGCGAACACCATGAAGCGGGGCCTCCACGAGTCCCTGAACACGGACATGCTCGAGCGGATCGCCCGCGAGGTCTTCGCGGAGGAGTACGACCTCCACGAGCGCACCGGGTTCCCCCCGAGCGTCGCCGTCCCGGGGCAGGTCGCCGTCGACTGCATCGTGGACGACGCCGTGGCCCAGGGCCGCTTCCTCCACCTCGCCGAGCGCCTGGTCCGCCTCGACAACGAGGGCTTCATGGGGCGGGCCTACCGGGTCACCGGCCTCCGCGAGGTCTTCAAGGGCATAGCGGCGGAAGGCTACCTCTGGGACGAGGAGACGGGCCACTTCATGGAGGACCCGCACATCCGCCGGACCCCGAGCTGGGGCCGCCTCATCCCCGGCGAGGAGCACCGCTTCTCCCTCCTCCGCGTCGACGTGGTGCGCAATTCCCAGCTCGTGCGGACCTACGGGGAGGCGGCGGCGCGCGACGCCTTCGACGACCTCCGCTCCATCCTCGCCCGCTGCGTCGAGCTCCGCTCCGGCCGCATCTGGAGCTGGGAGGGCGACGGGGCCCTGGCCGCCTTCCTCTTCGGCCACTCCACCACGAGCGCCGTCCTCTCCGGCATGGCCCTCCTCCACGAGCTCTTCCTCTACGACCGCATCTACAACAGCCTGGGCGAGCCGCTCAAGGTCCGGGCGGCGGTCCACACCGGCCCCATCCGCTACTTCCCCGAGGTCGGCGAGATAGCCAAGCAGGAGACCGTCCTCGAGGTCATGGAAGCCGAGTCGCGCTGGACCCCCCCCGGCATGCTCTCCATCACGCCGGCCGTGGCCCCCACGCTCGACCGGGTCATCCTGGACCGCTTCCGGCCTGACCAAGCCGAGTCCTCGCGGCTCCTCGTGTACGAGGTGAGGCTCGGCAGCCCATGAGGATACTCGTCTACGCCGCCGACCCGGCCGACCGCAAGCTCTCGGGCCTCCTCGCGAAGGCCCTGCCCCGGGGAGCCGAGCTCGAGCTCCTGGCCTACGCCTCCTTCTTGAAGACCTACAAGAAGAAGGCCCCCGGGGCCTTCGTCTACCTCGACGCCGGGGCCGAGCCCGACGCCGGCCGCCTGGCGGACCAGGGCGCGAAGCTGGCCTCCCTCGCCCTCTGCGCCTGGGGCGTCGTCGACCGCGGAGGCGCGATAGCCGATCCCGCGATCCTCTTCTTCGCCGGGGCGCGGGACTACATCGGCAAAAGCCTGGCCCGCGAGGGCCTCCCGCCGGGCCGCCTGGGGAGGGCGCTGGCTTCCGCCGGGCTCGCGCCGGCCGCCGCGCCATCCCCCGACTCCGCCGCCTCGGCCTTCCCCGGCTGGGGCGCCCTCTCCCCGGGCGACCAGGTCCAGGTCCGCTTCTGCTACGCCGCCGTCGGCAACCAGCGGGAGCTCCTCGAGCGCATCGGCGAGAAGCGGCTGCACAAGCTCAAGGAGGACTTCGCCGCCTTCCTCGAGCCCTGGGCCAAGGAGTGTGGGGGCATCGAGTGGATCCGCGACCAGTCGGGCAGCCTCCTCCTCTTCCCTCCCAAGGACGAGGGCATGAACCCCGTCCTGGCCGCCTTCCGCCTCCTCCTCGACCGGGCCCTCGTCGGCTACGAGGTCTTCCGCCTGGAGACTCCCTTGAGCTTCCGCTTCGCCTTCCACTCGGGAGTCACGATGTGGCGGCCGCCGGGCTCCACGGGCACCGTCGTCTCCGACGACGTGAACTTCATCTTCCACCTCGGGACGAAGGCCGCCGCCGACGGGGCCATCGTCGCCTCCGAGGAGGCCGAGCGCTCCGTGCCCCCCTTCCTCCGCGACCTCTTCTCCCCCGCGGGCGACTTCGAGGGCCGCAGGCTCTCGGCCTCGAAGCGCTTCCGTGACTAGGAAGGATGCGGCGGCCCCCGCGGCCGGGGCCCCGGAGCGGGGCCGCGTCGACGAGGCGCTCTACGCGACCCTGCGCGCCATCTACCACTTCGAGCGTGACCTCTACGCCCGCTTCGGCCTGGGCTACCAGGAGATATGCCTGCTCCAGCTCCTCCGCCGCAGGCCCGGCCTCCGGGTGGGCGAGGCGGCCAAGGCCCTCGAGCTCCCCCTCTTCGCGGCCACGAGGACGGTCAAGCGGCTCGAGGGGAGGTCCTTCCTGCGCAAGGCCCGCGACCCCGAGGACGGGAGGGCCCTGCGGCTCGCCCTCCGCCCCGAGGGCGAGGCCCTCATCGCCGAGATCGAGGCGGAGAACTACGGGCGCATAGCGGCCAACCTGCGCGGCCTCTCGCGCCGCGAGGTCGAGGGCCTCGTCCTCGCGGCCGAGCGGATAGGCGCCCTCCTCGGGGTGGAGGAGCGCTCGGGCGAGGGAGCCTAGCGGTCGTACTCCCCGTACTCGCAGCCGCCGAGCTCCCCGTCGTAGTCGCCCGCCTTGGCCCAGGCCCCCGCCTCGCGACGGTACAGCGAGACGGAGCCGGCGGCGAAGCCGCCGTTCCACAGGGCATTGTGGCGCTTCTCGCCGTCGGGATTCTCGTAGTTGACGTTGAGCATGGTCGGCCGCGGGCAGGAGAAGCGGATCTCGATCTTGGCCTTCCGGGTCCAGGCCTCGATGTTCCACTCGACCTTCTCGTCCGTCACCGGGCAGTCGAAGCGCTGCCTCGAGCCGGTCCAGAACTTCGAGAAGTTGAACTCGTAGAGCTCGCCCTCGAGGCGGAAGGCCACGAGGAGGCGGCGCGGGAGCGAGACGCCGAAGACCACGGGCTGGGCCCCGCCGACGTCGAGGCTCGTGCGCGTTAGGCGCTTCCCGGTCGCGCGGTCCGTGAAGCCGTTGCAGTTGAGCCAGACCCAGGGGCTCGTGTAGTCCGAGCCCCAGTTCTTGTCCTGGTAGCCCGAGGAGCTCTCGGGCTCGACGCGGTAGTCCTCGCCGCCGAAGCGCACCTTGCCCTCGTAGCGCGTCAGCATGCCCGCGGCGTGCCAGTACATCTGGAAGGACTGGAGCGCGCGGAAGAAGGGCGAGGTGCCGTAGCCCACCGAGTAGGGCAGGACCTTCTCGGCCTTGAGGTCCCAGCTCATCTCCCCCGGGTCCGACATGTACTCGGGGTGGGCCTTCGCCTCGGCGGGGCTCAGGGAGACCGAGCCGACGAGCCTGGTCTCGGTCGCGGTCGCCTGGCCGATGCGGACTTCCATGCGGTCGACCGCGGCGGAGAAGTCCGAGATCGGGTAGAAGTTGTGGATCTGGGCGGCCGCGCCGGCCCCCCAGCGCCCGGCCTTGAGCATGGCGTAGGAAGGCTTCTTCCCGGCGGCCTTGTTGGCGGGCAGCTGGCCGAGGACCGGCTTCGCCTCGGCGAGGGCGGGGTTCACGACGTAGTACTCGACGAAGAAGGGCTGCTTCTCGCCCGTCCTCTCGCTGATCCCCACGAAGGAGTGCCACCACCAGTCGTAGCCGCGCCGCGCGAGCCGACCCCTGAGCATGTAGCCGTTGCGATCGTCCATACGCCCTCCCCCTGCACGATGATGGGCGGATTATAGAATATTTAATTGCATTTTGCAACTTTATTGATCCGCGGGCCGGGTGTACAATCGACGGGAGGAGGCGCCATGGCCACCGTCGTCGTCGAGAAGCTCGGCCCCGCGGACTACGCGCGGGACTGCGCCGCCCTCCCGCGGAGCTACGGGAGCGCGGGCTGGGAGGCCCTGCCCGAGGTCGCCGCCATCCGCGACGCGGTCTTCTCGGCCCTCGACCGCCTCGACGCGGCGACGGGCTTCGCGGCCCGGCTCCGCGGCCGGCCCGTCCTCGTCAAGCCCAACCTCGTCACCGTCTACCACCGAATGGGCCTGGTCCGGCGCTCCTACCCCGAGTCGAGCGATCCCCGCGTCCTCGACGCGGCGGTACTCTGGCTCTCGCGCCTGGCCTCGGAGCTGGTCATCGTCGAATCCTCGGGCCGGGGCGCGCCCACGCGGGGATCCTTCAAGGTCGCCGGCATCGACCGCCTGGCCCGGCGCCGCGGCTGCCGCCTCGTGGCCCTCGACGAGGAGCCGGTCGACCGCTACCTCCTGCCCAAGGCCAGCGTCCAGCGCGAGATCCTCGTGCCGCGCCCCTTCTCCGCGGTGGTCCGCGGCGAGGCGGCCTACGTCTCCCTGCCCAAGCTCAAGACCAACCTCTACACCGGCGTGACCCTCGGCTTCAAGAACGCGATGGGCGTCATACCCTACAACCTCCGCCAGCGCAGCCACCACTACCAGATCGACCGCAAGCTCGTCGAGATGCTCTACCTCTTCAAGCCCGACCTCGTCCTCATCGACGGGGTCGTGGGCGGCGAGGGCGAGTGCCCGGCCCCCGTGGATCCCGTGGATTCGCGCCTCGTCATCGCGGGGGACCATGCGGTGGAGACCGACCGGGTCGCGACCCGCCTCATGGGCTTCGACCCGGCCTCCATCGAGCTCATGCGGGTCGCCGACGAGCTCGGCTTCGGGGAGGCCGGCGGGGCGACCGTACTCGGGCCCGGGGGCGGCGGGGAGCCCGAGCCCCTGGCCTTCCGCCCGGCGGACGCCTCCCTGGTCTCGAGGCGGGTACGGGAGCTCTGTCCCTCGGTCCGGATCCTCCTCGGCATCCCGCCCCGGCCGGATCGCCTCGCCGGCCCTCCTCCCCCTCCCCCCGCCCCCGGCGAGGCGGCGAGCCCCGAGTTCCTGGCGGCGATGGAGGCCTCCTGCCGCGGGGGCTGCATAGCCACGACCCGATTCGCCTTCTCGATGCTCGAGGCCGAGGGCATTCGCGCCCGTCGCCCGGCCGTCCTCATCCTAGGCGGGGGCATCGAGGCCGGCGGCCGGCGGCTCTGGTTCGACGCGGAGGGAGGGAGCTACGACGAGACGGCCATCCAGGCCCTGCCCGGCCGCAAGGCCGCGATCGGCTCCTGCGCGCGGAGGACGGCGCCCCTCGCCGACCGCTTCGCCGAGGGCTGCATGCCCCTGCCGAACGCGCCCCACATGCTCCTCCACTCCCTCCTCGGCGCGCCTTGCCGGGTCATGTCCCCCCTACGCAACCGGGTCCTCTTCCCCATGGTCGGCGCCGTCCTCGGCCAGCGCGCCGCGCGGCGACGCCTCATCTCCTCCGGCGAGCGCCTCGACGTCGCGCTCTCCCTCGAGGACGCGAGCTCCTCCCGCGCCGGGCCGGACCGCCGGAGCCCCGGGGAGCCCGAGGCCGATACGGGCCGCGACTGGGTCGAATGGCCCCTGCCGCCCCTCGGGCGCGAGGAGGCGCGGCGCCTCCTGGGCTTCGAGGACGACGCGGTCCTGGCCGGCTTCCGGGGCATCCTCGTCTTCAGGCTCAAGGAACGGGCTCTCTGGAGGCTCCTCCAGGCCGCGGCGGGAGCCCTCGCCCTCGTTCCCCTCGCCCTCGGCCTGGCCGGACTCCTCGGCGCCGGCTCGGGGAGGCCGGCCGGACTCCCCGGCTGGGCTTGGCTCGGGATCCTCGCCGCCCTCCTCCTCCTCCGCGCCGGGCAGCTCGAAGCGGCGCTCCGCGCCAGGCGCGATGCCATGAAGCGCAAGGGACGCGGGCCCGACCGCCGCGGGGACAGATCCGCGGTAGCGGAAGCCCTCATCCTCGGTCTCGCCTCCTGGCTGCCCTACAAGCTGGGGGTCTTCGACTAGATTTCATAATTTGAAACGATAGCTACGAATTTTCAAACGTGACTCTCGCCAGAATCAAGGAAAGGGCGTATACTATCCTCACCATGAATACCGACGCCCAACTCATCTCGGATAACATCGCGGAGATGTCGCGCGCCCTCTCGGGTTCCGACCCCGCCCTCGTCGAGCAGTTCCTGTATAGCCTCTTCACCCCCTCGGAAGCCGACGAGATGGCCAAGCGCTGGGCCCTCGTCAAGCGGATCGCCGAGGGCATCCCCCAGCGGGACATAGCCAAGGAGCTCGGCCTCTCCCTGTGCAAGATCACCCGAGGCTCCCGCGAGCTCAAGAAAGAGGATTCCTCCTTCAAGCGCATGCTCGAGCGCGCGGGCTGCGTGATCCCCGAAGAGCGGATCCAGCGCCGGCGAACCGCCCGGGTCGTCTCCTCCGCCCCCAAGGCCCCCCGCCAGCGCCCCGCTCCCCGGATCGAGACCAGGCCGTCCCAGCAGCCCGAGAGCCGCTTCTAGCCCGAGCCTCGCGCTGAGAGATGAGAAAGCCCCGTCCGGGCCTGCCCGGACGGGGCTTTTTACGCGCGAGCGGCCGTACCGGCCGGGGCTCAGGCGAGGCTCGCCTTCTTGAGGACGATGTCGGTCTTGGGCACGTCGGCGTGGGGGGGGCGGCGGCCCGTGGGCGCGGCTGCCATGGCGTCCACCGCCTCCATGCCCTCGACCACCTTGCCGAAGGCGCAGTAGCCGGCGCCCCGGGGGCCCCCGCCCGCGTAGTCGAGGCTGCGGTTGTCGGAGAGGTTGATGTAGAACTGGCAGGTGGCGCTGTCGGGGTCCATGGTCCTCGCCATGGCCAGGGTGCCTCGAAGGTTGCGGGGGGCCTTGGCCGCCTCGTTGGCTATGGGCTCTCCCGTCTCCTTCTCGACCATGCCGGGGAGCATGCCCCCGCCCTGGACCACGAAGCCGGGGATGACCCGGTGGAAGATCGTGCCGTCGTAATGGCCCGACCGCACGTATCCGAGGAAGTTCTTCACGGTGACGGGGCAGTCCTCGTCGAAAAGCTCGACGAGCAGGTCCCCGAGGCTGGTCTCGAGCCGAACGCGGCTAGCTGGCATGGCATCCTCCGCGGCGAGGATACGACGACCGGGGCCGCGGGGGCAAGGCCTTGCGCCTCGCGCGGCCCGGCGGCTATCCTCGGGTCCATGGAGATCCCCCTCGTCCTCGCGTCCCGCCGCGACGGGAGCCTGACCTACGCCGTCCCCCTCTGGTACCGGGCCCTCATGGCCCTCGTCACGGCCCTCCTCGCGGCTGCCTTCGTCACCGCCGGCGAGGCCCCGGGCCTCGTCGGCTGGGTGATCCTGGCCCTCGCCGCCGCGGCTGCCCTCTACGAGGAGAGCTGGCGCTTCGACGCCGCGCGGGGCCTGGCCGTGCACCGGGCGGGCCTGGTCATCGCGGCTCGCCGGAGCGAGCTGTCCCTGGCGGGCATCGCGCGCTTCCGCGTCGAGGCCTTCGTCCGCGGCACCATCCCCGGCAGCGAGGACGAGAAGGCCGAGAACGAGCGCGTACTCGCCGGCCGGGACGGCCGGGAGGGCGAGCTCGTCAAGCGCCGCCCCTTCTACAAGAAAGGCTACCTCCGCCTTATCTGCGAGGCCGCGGATGGAGAGGACTGGCTCGTGGACATGGTCCCCGAGCGGCGCCGCGCCACCATCCTCGAAACGGCGTCGCGCATCGCGACCTACTGCGGCAAGCCGCTCGAGCGGGGATAGGGCCCCCTCACATGCCCATGTAGGCCTTCCTGACCTCGTCCGACTCGAGCAGCTCGCGGGAGCTCCCCTCGTGGACGATCCGCCCCGTCTGGATCACGTAGCCGCGATCGGCTATCTCGAGGGCCTCCTGCACGAGCTGCTCGACGAGGAGGACGGTCACGCCTCGCCTCCTGATCTCGAGCACGGTCTCGAGGACCTTCTCCACCATGCTCGGCTGGAGCCCGAGCGAGAGCTCGTCGAGCATGACCAGCTTGGGGCGGGAGACAAGGCCTCGGGCGATGGCGCACATCTGCTGCTCGCCGCCCGACAGGGTCTCGGCCGTCTGCCCGCTCCGCTCGCGGAGGATGGGGAAGAGCTCGAAGGCCTCCTCGACGCGCCGCGAGAGCTCGAGCCGATCCCTGATCAGGTAGCCGCCGAGCTCGAGGTTCTCCCGCACGGTGAGCTTGGAGAAGAGCCTGCGCCCCTCGGGCACGTAGGCCAGGCCGCGGCCGACGACCCGGTCGGCCGCGAGGCCGGCGATCTCCTCGCCGCGGAAGAGGATCGAGCCGCCGCTCGGCCGCATGAGCCCCGCGACGGCGCGCATCGTCGTGCTCTTGCCGGCCCCGTTGGAGCCGACGACGGCCACGATCTCCCCCTCGCGGACCTCGAGGGAAAGGCCGTGGAGGACGGGAACGGCGTCGTAGGCGCAGCGGAGCTCCCGCACCGCGAGGATCGTCTCGCTCATGGCCTTCCTCCCGCGCCGGCTTCGCCGAGCTTTTTGGCGTACTTCCCGCCGAGGTAGGCGGCCACGACCGCGGGATCCCGCACCACCGCGGCCGGGACGCCGGCGGCGATTTTTTCGCCGTGATGGAGCACCACGATCCGGTCGGCGATCGGGATGATGGCCTCCATGATGTGCTCGACCATGAGGACCGTGAGCCCGCCCGAGCGGAGCGAGCGCACGACCTCGACCATCTCCCGCACCTCGGTGGAGGTGAGGCCGGCCATGGCCTCGTCGAGGAGCAGGAGCTTCGGGCCGGTCGCGAGGGCCCGCGCGATCTCGAGCCGCTTCTTGTTGCCGATGGTCAGGCCCCCCGCGATCCTCCCCGCGAAGTCCGCGAGGAAGCAGGAGGCGAGGCAGCGCTCGGCGACCTCGCGGGCCTCCTTGGGGCTCGCGGTCCGGAGGAAGGCGCCGACCATGACGTTCTCGAGGCAGCTCATCTCCTTGAGGGGCCGGACGATCTGGAAGGTCCTCGCCAGGCCGAGCCGGGCCACGGCGTGGGGCGGGAGCCCCGCGATCTCGCGGCCGTCGAAGCGGATGGAGCCCGCGCTCGGCCGGTAGTAGCCGGCCACGCAGTTGAACAGGGTCGTCTTGCCGGCGCCGTTCGGGCCGATGAGGCCCGCGATGGTCCCGGCCTCGACGTCGAAGGAGACGTCGCGGTTGGCGGCGAGCTCGCCGAATTTCATCGTGACGCCGCGGACTTCGAGGAGGCTCACCGCTCCCCCCTTCCCCGCCGGAGCGCGGCCCGGGCGGACTCGAGGATGCCGAGGATCCCCTTGGGCTGGAACTCCATCATGAGGACGATGACGAGGCCGAAGATGACGAGGTCGACGCCGGGCCCGAGCTTGGCGAGGTAGGCCCGCGAGTACTCCTGAAGGGGCACGAGGACGGCGGCCCCGAGGAGGGGGCCGGCGAAGCTGCCGATGCCCCCCAGGATGGCGACGAGGACGAAGCGCATCGACATGTCGAGGGACATGACCATGCCCGGGTCGACGCGGTAGTTGTACTGGGCGAAGAAGGAGCCGCAGAGGGCCGAGAGGGCCGCCGAGAGGGCCATGGCCGCGAGCTTGACGCGCGAGGAATCCACGCCGAGGGACTCGGCCGTGTCCTGCCCCTCGCGGACCGCCCGGAGGTAGAAGCCGAAGCGCGCGCGCTCGAGGCGCCGCACGAGGCCGAAGACCAGGAGGGCTATGGCGAGGGCCCCGTAATAGTAGCCGACCTTGCTCTTCGACCAGGTGAAGTTGGCCAGGGAATCCTTGAGGATCGGGTAATCCAGGCCGAGGGCGCCGCCCACCGCGTCCCACATCATGAAGAGCCGGTTGGCGACCTCGACGAGGGCGAAGGTCGCGATGGCGAAGTAGTGCCCCTTGAGCTTGAAGGTCGGCAGGCCGATGAGGACCGCGACCACGGCCGCCAGGGCGGCCCCGGCCAGGGCGCCGGGCCAGGGCGTCGACTCGAGCTCGCAGACCGCCAGGGCCGCGCCGTAGGCCCCGATCCCGAAGAAGACCGAGTGGCCGTAGGAGACCTGGCCGGCGTAGCCGCCTACGAGATTCCAGGCCTGGGCCATCGCGGCCGTGAGGAGGATCTGCACGAGGACGTGGGAGCCGAAGCCCGGGCCCACGAGGCCGATCGCCGGCAGGAAGGCGAGGGCCGCGGCGAAGGCGAGCCAGGCCAGGTCCGATCTTGCGCGCTTGGTCATGCTCACCACCCGAACAGGCCCTTGGGCCGCACGGCCATGACGACGAGGTAGACGCCGAAGACCGCCACGTACTTGAACACGGGGGCCAGGTAGAAGCCCGCGAGGGACTCGACGAGTCCGATGATGATCGCCGCGGCGAGGGCCCCGGGTATGGAGCCGAAGCCGCCCATCGCGACGACGATGAAGGCGATGAGCCCGAAGAGGGAGCCGACGTCCGGGTGCGTCGCGAGGTAGGAGGGCAAGAGGCCCCCCGCCACGCCCACGCAGGCCCCGCCGATGCCGAAGACCAGGAGGAAGACGAGCTCGGTGTCGATGCCCATGAGCCGCGCGGCCTCGGCGTCGAGGGCTGTGGCCCGCAGGGCCCGGCCGAAGCGGGTCCGCTGCACGACCGCGTACAGCAGGGCCACCACGGCGAGGGAGAAGAGGGCGACCACGAACTGCGGCAGGGGGACCATGACGCCCCCGGCGGCGATGGTCTTGCCCTCGAGGATCGTGCCGGAGAGGATCCGGAAGTTGGGCGTGAAGCGGTTCATGCAGGCGTTCTTGACGAGCATCGACAGGCCGAAGGTCGCGAGGAGGGGGGCCATCGCCCTGCCCAGGGTGCGCTTGACCACGAGCTTGTAGCAGAGCGCGCCGAACAGGAACATGAAGGCCCCCGCGGCGATCCACGAGACCAGGGGATCGATCTTGTAGAGGAAGCCCAGCCAGAAGCTGAGGTACATGGCCGCCATCAGGAACTCGCCATGGGCGAAGTTGATGACGTCCATGACGCCCCAGATCAGGCTGAGGCCCGCGGCGACGAGGCCGTAGAGCATGCCGCTCCATAGGCCATCCAGAACGACTTGGAGGAACAACGACATCGAGGACCTCTCGGCGACGGGCGGCCGCGGAGGGCGGCCGCGGGCAGGGGCGACGGCTCCCGAGGGGGAGCCGCGGCGTCGGGCCCGGGGCGCGTGGCCCCGGGCCGCGCTCGGTGAAGCTACCTCCAGGCGGGCATGGGGAAGAGCGGCTTGTCCCGCTCCTTGTACTCCGCCGGGTAGACCGTCACGTAGGCCCCGTCGAGGAGCTGGGTGATCACGCTCTTTGAGCCCATGTTCTGGCCGCCCGCGTCGAAGTAGACCTTGCCTCCCATGGAGAGGGGCGAGTCGAAGGTCGTGGTCCTGAGGACCTGGGCGACCTTCGCCGTGTCCGCCGCCCCCGCCTTCTCGATGGCGAGGGCGAGGACGTAGAGGGCCACCGACTCCTGGATCGAGTTCGAGTCATAGGGGACCTCGACCTTCTCCTTGTAGTACTTCTCCACGGCGGCGACGGCCTTCATGTACTTGAGCCCGAACTCGGGGGTATAGCCGGCCGAGCCCATGAAGCCCCAGCCGTCCTTGCCAAGCTGCTCGGCGATCTTGGGATCCTGGTAGCCGGAGCAGAAGCTGATGAAGGCCTTGGGCTTCCAGGCGGCCTGCTTCATGGTCCTGACCATGAGGGGGTAGTCGGCGCCGAGCACCGCGCCGAAGACGACGTCGGGGTTCCTCCCCTTGAGGGTCTGGACCTCGGAGTTGAGGTTCGTGGCGCCGGGCGTGAAGGCCACGTCCGCGACGACCGAGATGCCCTGGGCCTTGCAGGCGGCCTTGGTCTCGTCGGCCGCGTGCTTGCCGAACTCGGTGTTCTCGAAGATGACGCCGGCGGTCTTGATGCCCGCCCCCATGGCCTTGTTCATCTCGCCGAAGAGGTCGACGAATTCGTTCGCCTCCACCTTGTCGGTCGGGGCCATGCGGAAGAAGTACTTGAAGTCGCGCTCGGTCAGGGCGGCGGAGCTCGACGAGCCGCACATGAACAGCTTCTCGAGCCGCTCGGCCACGGCGGAGGCGGGCTTCGTGGCGGAGCTGTTGTAGCAGCCGATGACGGCGAAGACGCCCTCCTGCCCGTAGAGGCGCTCGGCCTCGGACTTGGCGACGTCGGGCTTGCCCTGGTGGTCGGCCTTGACGAGGACGATCTTGTAGCCGTCGAGGAGGCCGCCCTTCTTGGCTAGGGGGAGGTTGAGCTCGGGATGGAGGCCGTTGATGATGTCGGCCATCGTCTCGACCGCCGCCTGGCAGCGCTGGCCGGCGGTGGCGACCGGGCCGGTCAGGGGGAAGAGGGTCCCGATCTTGATGACCTTCTCCTGCGCGGAGGCGAAGGCGGCGAGCCCGAGGGCGGCCGCGAGGGCGAAGCAGCGTACCGTGGTCCTTCTCATGCGCATCCTCCTTTTGCCGAATCGGCCGGCCGGCGCCGGCGGTCAGGAAAGGCTAGTACGGTCCCGGCGCGTTGTCAATCAATATTTATCCATATGAAACAAGCCCCGTTCCTGTTTCCCTCCGTCCCCCGAGCCGGCTTCGACGCGCGCCGCGAAAAGAGGCCGCCGGGGCTTGCCCCGGCGGCCTTCGTCGCGAGAGAGGCGGGCAGGCGCCCGCGGGCTCCTACTTGCCCTCGTCGTGGTAGAGGAAGCAGGCCACCTGGTGGTTTTCCTCGATCTCCTTGAGCTGGGGCACGGCCTTGGCGCACTTGTCCATGCGCTTCCAGCAGCGGTCGTAGAAGTTGCAGCCGACCCGCTGCTTGTCCGGCGAGGGCACGTCGCCCGTCAGGATGATGCGCTTGCGCTCCTGCTCGATCTTGGGATCGGGGATGGGCGCGGCCGAGAGGAGGGCCTGGGTGTAGGGATGGAGGGGTTTCTTATACAGGTCGGCCGAGCCGGAGATCTCCGCCACGAGGCCGAGGTACATCACCGCCACGCGGGTGGAGATGTACTGGATGACGGCGAGGTCGTGGGCGATGAAGAGGTAGGTGAGGCCGAACTCGTTCTGCAGGTCCTTGAAGAGGTTGAGGATCTGGGCCTGGATGGAGACGTCGAGGGCGGAGACGGGCTCGTCGCAGAGCATGAGCTCGGGGCGGAGGGCGAGGGCGCGGGCGATGCCGATGCGCTGCCGCTGCCCGCCCGAGAACTCGTGGGGGTAGCGGTTCTTGAAGAAGCGGGACAGGCCCACCTTCTCCATGAGCTGCTCGACCCGCTCCTCGGTCTCCTTCTTCGTCATGGACAGGACGCCGCGCCGCTGGTAGATGCGCATGGGCTCGGCGATGATGTCGCCCGAGGTCATGCGCGGGTTCAGGGAGGCGTAGGGGTCCTGGAAGACCATCTGCATGTTCTTGCGGGCGACGACGAGCTCGGAGGGCCTGAGCTTGGTGAGGTCCTGGCCCTTGAGGAGGACCTGGCCGCCCGTGGGCTTGTGCAGCTGGGCGACGGCGCGGGCCGTCGTGGACTTGCCGCAGCCCGACTCGCCGACGAGGCCGAGGGTCTCGCCCTTCCTGATCTGGAAGTTGACGCCGTCGACGGCGTAGATGTAGCTCTTCTTGCTCTTGAGGAAGCCTCCCCCCATGGGGAAGTGCATCTTGAGGTCCCGGACGTCGAGCAGGATTTCGTTTTCGGTCATGATCAACGGGCCTCCGCGTAGAGCCAGCACGAGACGCTCCGGCCGGGGCCGGACTCGGTGGCGGGGGGATACTTGCGCTTGCAGATGTCCTTGGCCTTGTCGCAGCGCGGGTAGAAGGGGCAGCAGTCCGGCAGGTCGATGACGTTCGGCGGCTGGCCCCGGATCGAGAAGAGCCGATCGCTCGAGGCCTTGTCGAGCCTCGGCACGGACTTGATCAGGCCCTGGGTGTAGGGATGCTTGGGGTCCTCGAAGACGGCCCCGGTCGGGCCCCGCTCGACGACGCGGCCCGCGTACATGACGCAGAGGGTGTCGCACATGCCAGCCACGACGCCGAGGGAGTGGGTGATGAGGATCACCGCGGTCCCGAGCCGGGCGGTCATCTCCTTCATGAGCTCGAGGATCTGGGCCTGGATGGTCACGTCGAGGGCGCTCGTGGGCTCGTCGGCGATGAGGATCTCGGGATTGCAGGACAGGCTCATGGCGATCATGACGCGCTGCCGCATGCCGCCGGAGAACTGGTGGGGGTACTGGTCGATGCGCTTCTCGGGGGCGGGTATGCCGGCGAGCTTGAGCATCTCGATCGCCTTCTCCTTGGCCGCCTTCTTGTCCAGCCCCTGGTGGAGCACGAGGGTCTCGATCATCTGGGTCGAGACGCGGAGGAAGGGGTTCAAGGAGGTCATCGGGTCCTGGAAGACCATGGAGATCTTGTTGCCGCGGATCTCGCGGATCTCCCTGGCCGGGATCTTGAGCATGTCCCGGCCCATGAAGAGGACCTCGCCGCCGGCGATGCGGCCGGGGGGGCTCGGGATCATGTTGATGACGGAGAGGTTCGTGACGGACTTGCCCGAGCCGGACTCGCCGACGATCCCCAAGGTCTCGCCCTTGCGGAGGTCGAAGCTGACCCCGTCGACGGCCTTGACGATGCCCTCGTCCGTGCTGAAGTAGGTGCGCAGGCCCTTGACCTGCAGGATGACGTCGTCGGTCATTGCTTTCGTCCTTTGCTTCAGAGCCGATTCTTGCTCTGGGGATCGAGGGCGTCCCGCAGGCCGTCGCCGAGGAAGTTCATCGCGAAGAGGAAGAGGGTCATCGCGATCGCGGGCGCGAGGAGCTGCCAGGGATAGAGCTCCATGGTGTTGGCGCCCTCGCTGACGAGCGAGCCCCAGGACGCGAGGGGGGCCGAGACGCCGAGCCCCAGGAAGGAGAGGAAGGACTCGTTCATGATGAAGCTCGGGACCATGAGGGTGGCGAAGACCACGATGACGCCGAGGGTGTTCGGCGTGAGGTGGCGGAAGATGATGCGGCCGGGCGAGGCGCCCATGGAGCGCGCGGCCTCGACGAACTCGGCGTTCTTGAGGCTGATGATCTGGCCGCGCACGACGCGAGCGAGGGTGAGCCAGGACACGAGGGCCACGGCGACGAAGAGGTTGATGATGTTCCGGCCGAAGATCGCCATCATGATGATGACGATGAGCATGTAGGGCAGGCCGTACAGGATGTCGACGAAGCGCATGAGCACGTTGTCGAGCCATCCCCCGACGTAGCCGGCGATCGCGCCGACTATGATGCCGACGAGCAGGGCCGTGATGGTGCCGACCAGGCCGATCAGGATCGAGATGCGGCCCCCGTAGAGGATGCGCGACAGCATGTCGCGGCCGAGGCTGTCGGTGCCGAAGATGTACACTCGCTTGTGGGCGGGATTGACGGAGACGTCCTGCTCCATCGCCGCGATCTCGGCCTTCTCGGCGTCGGTCATCTCGGTCCGCTCCTCGGACTCCATGACGAGCTTCAGGTAGCCGACCCTGGACTCGATCATCGTGACGCCGGCAGGGCGCAGCGAGGGCGGGAGGTTCTGGTGGGCTATCACCTGCTCCTCGTAGGGGTAGATGGGCAGGATCGGCGCCAGCACGCAGAGGGCGATGAAGGTGACGACGATGACGAGGCCCCCGAGGGCCATCTTGTTCTTCTTGAGACGCTTCCACGCGTCCGCCCAGAGGGAGACGGGCTTCATGGTCTGGTTGAACTCGTTGATAAGCGCATCGCGCTTCACGGCGCTAGTCTTGGCCATCGGGCGACCTCACTTGTACGAAATACGGGGATCGAGGAACCCGTAGATGATGTCTACGAGGAAGTTCATGAGGACGAGGATGACCGAGAACACGATGACGTCGCCCATGATGAGCGTGTAGTCCCGGTTCGTCGCCGCCTGTATGTAGAAGCGCCCGAGCCCCGGTATCGTGAAGATGGTCTCCACGACGACCGTGCCGGTGATGATGCCCGCGAAGGCGGGGCCGAGGTAGGAGATCACCGGGAGCATGGCGCCCTTGAGCACGTGCTTCAGGACGACGGTCGACTCCTTGAGCCCTTTGGCCCGCGCGGTCCGCACGTAGTCGGAGCGGAGCACCTCGAGCATCGAGGAGCGCATCAGCCGGGCGATGCTCGCGAAGTAGGGGAAGGAGAGGGTGATGATGGGCATGATGAGCACGAGGATGCCGTTGCGGCCGCCGAGCCAGCCCGAGGTGGGGAGCCACTTGAGCTTGATCGCCAGGATCAGCTTGATGACGGGACCGATGACGAAGAGCGGCACCGATATGCCGATCACCGCCAGGGACATTGCCGAGTAGTCCACCCAGCTGTTCTGCTTCAAGGATGAGATGATGCCGACGCTCAGCCCCAGGGCCAAGGCGACGACCAGGGACAGGAAGCCCAGGAGCATGGAGGCGGGCAGGGCCTGGCCGATGAGCTCGTTGACGCTGTAGTCCTTGTAGCGGAACGAGGGGCCGAGGTCGCCGTGGAGGATCTCGTTGAGGTACCGGAGGTACTGCTTGGGCAGCGGCTCGTCGAGGTGGTACTTCTTGAGGATGTTCGCCATGATCTCCGGGGGGAGCTTCTTCTCGCTCGCGAAGGGCCCGCCGGGCGCCACGCGGACGATGATGAAGGCGAAGGTGATGATGAGGAAGAGGGTGGGAATCAGGCTTAGCAGGCGCCTGATGACGAAACGGGTCATAGCAACCCCTTTACTCGAGGGTTAGCGGCGCGTTCTCGAACGCCGAGCGTCGGTGGCATCGACTCGGCGCCTCGCCGAGGATGTCGGGCCCGGGGACCTTCGAGACGAGAGCCGAAGCGGGCGCGGCTCGCGCTCGCTTCGGCTCCCTGATCCGTGGAAGGTCTCCCCGGTATCCTGGTTACTTCTTGAAGATGTTCTTCAGGGGATGCACGTCCATCGTGGTCTTGTACCAGCCGCCCCACTTCGTGAGGTCGATGAGGTTCTGGTTGACGTAGAAGAAGAAGGGCGCCACGGCCTGGTCCTGGGTGACCAGGATGTCCTCGGCCTGCTGCATGACCGCGTTGCGCTTGGCGCCGGCGGGCATCTGGGCGGCCTGGGCCATGAGGCTGTCGTACTTCTTGTTGGAGTACATGCCGTCGTTGTTGCCCCAGTTGTCCGGGGTCTTGGCGGTCAGGAACATCTCGAGGTAGTTGCCCGGATCGAGGTAGTCGGCCTGCCAGCCGGCGCGCGTGACGGAGAAGTCATGGGTCTTGGAGCGGGTGTCGAGGAAGGTGTTCCACTCGAGGTTCTGGAGCTCGACGTCGATCCCGAGGGTCGTCTTCCACTGCTGCTGGACCCACTCGGCGATCATCTTGTGCCGGGCGCTGGTGTTGTAGATCAGCACGAACTTGGGGAAGTCCTTGCCGCCGGGGAAACCGGCCGCGGCGAGGAGCTTCTTGGCCTCCTCGGGGTTGTAGCCGTTGCCCTTGGCGGTCACGAAGCCGCCCATGGGGGGGACGAGGCCCGCCGTGGGGACGTCGCCGGCCTTGAGCACCTTTTCCGTGAGCTCCTGGCGGTTGATGGCCATGGAGAAGGCCTTGCGGACGCGCACGTCGTCGAAGGGCTTCCGGGTCGTGTTGAAGATGTAGTAGTAGACCGTGGTGCCGACGATGACCTGGTAGTCCTTGCGGAGCTTGATCTCGTCGATCTTGGCGGGCGGGATCTGGGTATCCCAGTCGATCTCGCCGGCCTTGAACTTCTCGTAGGAGACGTTCTGGTCCTCGATGGCGAGGTAGGTGATGGTCTTGAGCTTGACGTTCTTGGCGTCCCAGTACTTGGCGTTCTTCTCGACGACGATCTTGTCCTGCGGCTTCCACTCCTTGAGGACGAAGGGGCCGTTGCCGACGAAGTTGCCCGGCTTGATCCAGTCGGCGCCGAACTTCGCGATGGCGTGCATGGGCATGACCGCGAAGGCGTAGTGCGTGAGCATGTCGAGGGCGTAGGGGAGCGGCCCGACGAAGGTGACCTCGAAGGTCGAGGCGTCGACGGCCTTGATCTTCACGCCCTCCTTGGGGCCCTTGTTGCTGTTGTAGGCCTCGGCGCCCTCGATGGCGGCGGCGGGCATGTACGCGTAGTTGGACGCGGTGGCGGGATCGAGGATGCGGAGCCAGGAGTCGACCACGTCCTGGGCCTTGATGGGCGTGCCGTCGGACCAGACAGCCTTGCGGAGCTTGAAGGTGTAGGTCTTCATGTCCTTGCTGACCGTCCACTTCTCGGCGAGGCCGGGAACGGCGAGGTTGGTCTTCGGATCGAAGGTGGTGAGCCCCTCGAAGAGGGACATATACAGGCGATGCTCGGGAACGCCCTGGATGAGGGCGGGATCGAGAGACTGGGGCTCGGACGCATTATTGAAAATGAAATCCTGAGCGGCGAGTCCCATGACCGCGACGAGCGCGAAAAGGACTGCGAGAATCCTCTTCATGATACCTCCTCTAAAACTTGGAAGATTGCTCTGGTTATACCCTGCTTTAGGGCCCCGCGCAACTTATTTCGGCGCGCCCTCCCCGGACGGGCCGGGGAAGCGGGTGAGGGTTTTACCTGTATCTATTTATAGTAAAGCGCTTTATAGAAAATTATCCTTTCGCCAAAAAAACATACGCGGCCGGTGTTTTTTCTTGACAGATTCTCGAAGTCGTGCTGAAGCGCCCCTCGCGCCGGCGCGCGCTTCAGCCCACGATCTTGAGGCTCGAGCCTGCCCGGCCCTTCGTCACCTCGATGCGCGAGGGAATCCGGGCGCGGAGCTCGGCGACGTGGGAGACGATGCCGATCATGCGCTCGCCGCGGGCGGCGTCGAGGACCCCGACGGCCCGGTCGAGGGCCTCCTCGTCGAGGGAGCCGAAGCCCTCGTCGATGAAGACCGCCTCGAGGCTCGCCCCCCCCGAGCGCTCGCGGATCTCGTCGGCGAGGCCGAGGGCGAGGGCGAGGGCGGTCAGGAAGCGCTCGCCGCCGGAGAGGGTGCCGGCGGGGCGGGACTGGCCGGTGAAGGAGTCGCGCACGGCGAGCTCGAGGCCGACCTTGCCCCGGCCGAGGCCCGCGCCCTCGTCCGCGGCGAGGGAGTAGCGACCGTCGGACATACGGCCCAGCCGCAGGCTCGCGCGCTCGGCGACGACGCGGAAATAGGCTGCCAGGACGTAGTTCTTGAAGGGAAGCCTCCGCCCCGAGAGCTCCCCGTTCAGGAGGGCCGAGAGGCTCGCGAGGGAGGACCAGCGGGCCTGGGCCGCCTCCCGCGCCGAGGAGAGGCGGGCGCGCTCGGCGGCGCGGCGCTCGAGGCCATCGCGCTCGGCCTGGGCCGCCTCGAGCCCGGCCTGAGCCTCCTCGAGGGTGCGCCTCGCGGCGGCCGCCGCTTCCTCAAGCTCGGCGAGGGGGATCGCGGGGCCCGCCGGTTCCCCGCCCAGGGCCAGGGACTCGGCGCGGGCGGCCGCGAGCTCGCGGTCGTAGCCGCGGGCCGCCTCCTCGAGCCCGGCGAGCTCGCGCGCGCCGAGGGCCGCCGCGCGGAGCTCGGCCTCGCCGGGGAAGCCCGCTTCGGCGAGGGCCGCGAGGGCGGAGCGCCGCGCCGCCTCGGCCGCCTGGGCGAGGGCTGAGAGCCGCTCGCGGGCCTCGAGGGCGAGGGCCGCCGCCTTCTCGCGCTCCCCGCGCCAGGCGGCGGCTTCGGCCTCGAGGCGGCGGCCCTCGCCGCGGGCGGCCTCGAGCCGGGCGCGGGCCTGGGCCAGGCGGGGCCCCGGGTCGGCTCCGCCGCCGTGCTCCCGGGCCGCGGCGGCCTCGGCGGCGCGGGCCGCGGCCTCGACCCTGGCCTTGGCGAGCTCGGCGGCGGCGGCGGCCGAGGCGGAGCGCCGCGATTCGAGGAGGGAGGCCAGGCCCGCGGCCTCGCGGCGGCGCTCCTCCATGGCCCGGAGGGCCGCGGCCGCCCTGCCCGCCTCCTCCTGCCGGGCCGCCAGGGCCGAGCGCGCCTCCGGCGGGGGCGGCAGGGCCTCGGCGGGCCCGCCCTCGGCGTGCTCGGCGGCGAGGGCGGCCTGGGCCGCCTCGAGCGAGGCGCGGGCCGAGGCCTCGGCGGACAAGGCCGAGTCGCGCGTTAGGCGAGCTCGAGGCAGCTCGGCCGCGGCTCCCGCCGCGGCGCCGCGCGGGGCCGCCGGGGCCGGGTGATGGGTCGAGCCGCAGACCGGGCAGGGCTCGCCCGCGGCGAGGCCCGCGGCGAGGGCCGCGGCGGACTCGCGGCGGGCGGCGGACTCGAGCTCGGCCGCCGCCGCCTCGGCCCGCGCGCGGGCGGCGCCCGCGGCCTCGAGCTCGGAGCGGCGCCGCGCCGCCGCCGCCGAGAGGCGCTCGAGCCTCCGCGCGCGCTCGGCGGACTCGGCCGAGCGCCGCGCGAGCTCGGCGGCCGCCTCGGCGGCGGAGCGGGCGGCCTCGAAGGCGGCGCGTATCCCGGCCTCCTCCTCGGGCCCGACCTCGCGGCCGGCGAGCCGGTCGCGGGCCGCGGCCTCTTCGGCGAGAGCGGCCTCGGCGCGGGAGGAGGCCGCCTCGGCTTCCCGGGCGGCGGCCGCGGCGCGGGAGGAGGAGTCGGCCGCCCCCTTCCAGGCCTCGGCAGCCCGGCCGAGGGAGCCGATCTCGCCCTCGAGGGCCGAGGACTCGGCGGCCAGGGCGGCGGCCCGCTCGGCCATGGCCCCTGCCTCGGCCGCGCCGGCCTCGAGGCGGGCCGAGGCGGCCTCGCGGGCGGCGAGGGCCCGCTCGCCCTCGGCTCGGGAGGCGGCGGCCGCGGCCGCGGCCTCGAGGGCCGGCAGGGCTCCCGCGGCCGCGCGGGCCGCGGCCACGCGGGCGAGGCGGCCCGCGGCCTCGGGAGCCGCGGCCTCGAGGGCGGCCAGGCGCTCCCGCGCGGCGCGGGCGCGGAGGGCGCGGGACTCCGCCTCCCGCGCGAGGGCCAGGGCGGTCTCCGCGCGGCCCAGGACCTCGAGGGCGGAACGCCGCGCCGCGGCGAGCCGGTCGGCCTTCGCCCGGGCGGCCTCGAGGGCAGCCGCCTCCTCGGTCCCCGCGGCGCCCCCGAGCCGGCCGAGCTCGGCCTCGAGGGCCTGGGCCGAGGCGAGGGCCGAGCGCTCGGCGTCCTTGGCCAGACGGGCGACCGCGTCGTGGAGGGCGACCGGGAAGAGCTTCTCGAGGACGGCGACGCGCTCGGTCGAGCCCATGTCCAGGAAGCGCTGGAACTCGCCCTGGGGCAGGAGGATGATCTTGGAGAACTCGTCGGCCGAGAGCCCGATACGCTCCTCGACCAGGGCGTCCACCTCGGAGATCTTCTCTGCGAGGAGGCGCCATTCGCCGGCCTCGCGGCGGTACAGGAGGGCCTCGGCGGGGGCGTCGGCCAGCTCGCCCTTCCGGTTCCGCCGCTTGTAGGGCGGCTGCCGGACCGCGCGGTACTCCGCGGCGCCGAGGCTGAACTCGAGCTCGACCAGGGGCTTCTCACCGGGCTTGGCGTGGTGGGACCAGAGCTGCCGCTCGAGGCCGCCGCGGGCCCCCGGGGCCTCGCCGTAGAGGGCGTAGGTCAGGGCGTCGAAGATGCTCGTCTTGCCCGAGCCGGTCTTGCCCCAGACGAGGAAGAGGGGGTCGAGGCGGGAGAAGTCGACCTCGGCCCGCTCGCGGTAGGGACCGAAGTTCTCGACGACGAGCCTAGAGGGACGCAGACTCGGCCTCCGCGAGCAGGGCGGCGAAGAGCTCGGCCTCGGCGCCCGCGGGAGGGGAGCCCCGCATCTCCTCGTGGAAGGCCGCGAAGTCCGCGGCCACCGCGGCCGGCCCCCGGGCCTCCCGGCCGGCGGCCGCCGCCGGCGCCCCGGACGCGGCATCGGCCGGCGCGATCTCGAAGGCGGCCTGGCGCACCGACAGGAGGTTCGGGAAGTTCGCCCGCAGGGAGTCGGAGGGATTGAGCACGGGCTCGGGATCGGTGAGCCGCGCCTCGACGTAGTCCTCCCGGAGCTCGGGGAAGGAGCCGGGCGCCGAGAGGGAGAGGAGGGCCCCCTCGACCCGCCGCATGGCCCGCTTGGGCTTGATGCGGACGAGCTCGGCCGAGAGGCCGCCGGGGCCGAGCTCGGCGAGGGCGAAGCCCCGCTCCTCCCCGCCCTCGGCGAAGGAGTAGGCCAGGGGCGAACCTGAGTAGCGGCCGGAGCGACCCGCCGCCTGGTAGCGGTGGAGGTGGCCGAGGGCGGCGTAGTCGAAGCGCTCGAGGAGGGAGGCGTCCACCTGCTCGGACAGGCCCACGAAGGCCCGCTCCGACTCCGAGGCCGCGCCGCCCGCGGCGAAGCAGTGAGCCACGAGGACGTTGTACGAATCAGGGGCGAGGCGGCTACCTATGGCGCGCATCGCGTGGGCGAAGAGCTCGGCTTGGGAACGGGGGCACGGGCCCGAGCCGCCGGCCCCGGGCTCGGCCGGCCCGGCCTCGGCGGGGTCGTCGAAGGGCAGCTCTCCAGGCCTGGCCGGCGCCGACGCGGCCGGGGATGGCTCGGCCTCGGACAGGCGCCCGCCCCCGGCGAAGGCGCCGGGACCGAGGAAGGGCAGGGCCCAGATCGCGGCGCGCTCGCCCCCGGACTCCACGAGCACGGGCTGGGCGCAGTCCTCCGGCCTCGTCCGCAGGTGGACCTTGGCGCGCTCGAGGAGGGTGGCGCCGAAGGAGAGCCGCGCCGCGGAGTCGTGGTTGCCCGGCACCGCGACGATGGCCATCTCCGGCGCCGCCTCGACGGCGCGGCGGAGGAAGGAATCGAAGAGGCGGATGGCCTCGGGGGGAGGAATGGAGCGGTCGTAGATGTCCCCCGCGAGGAGGAGGGCGGCCGGCCGGAGCCGGGCGATCGACTCGACGATGGCCTCGAGGGCGAAGGCCTGGTCGTCGAGGAGGTCGCGCTCGCGCAGGGTCTTGCCGAGGTGGAGGTCGGCCGCGTGGAGGAGGAGCATCGCCGCGTAGACTAGCCGGGGCCGGCCTGGCCGTCAAGAACGGGGGACTCGGGGGAAATCCACCTCGAGGCTCGCCCCGCCCTCGCTCGAGAAGCGCGCCTCCCCGCCGAGGTCGGCGCAGAAGCTCCGCACGAGCTCGAGGCCGATGCCCGAGGTCCCCGGCCTGCCGTCGGCCCCGCCGAGGCGCCGCCGCTCGAGGGAGTCCATCGCGTAGCCGGGGCCGTCGTCCCGGAAGGAGAGGCGCCAGGACTCGCCCGCGGGACGGAGCCCCACGGAGATCGCGAGGGGCCTGCCCGCCTCCCTCGCCGAGGGAAGGGCGTGCTTCAGGCTGTTCGTCGCGAGCTCGTTGACGATGAGCCCGACGGTCTTGGCGCGGCGGTACTCGAGGCTCTCCTCCCCGACCTCGAGGGAGAGGGCAACCTCGCCCGGGCCCGCGGTCATGGCGCCGACGAGGCCGCGGATGAGCTCGGAGAGGAAGGGCCGGAGGTAGACGGAGCCCGAGCCCCGGGCCGCGTCGAGGTGGTCGTGGAGGACGGCGATCGACCTGATCCTCCCGCCGAGCTCGGCGAGGGCCTCGCCGGGATCCGCGCCCGGGGCCTCGCGGCGCTGGAGCTCGACCAAGCTCGCCATGACCGCGTAGTTGTTCTTGACCCGGTGCACGAGCTCGCGGAAGAGCCGCTCGCGCTCCTCGAGGAGGGCGGCGCTCCGGTCCCGCTCGGCCTCGAGCTCGCGGCGGGCGGCGGCTATGCTCAGCGAGGCCGCGGCGATGGCCTCCGAGATGCGGCCCGGCTCGTCCTCGCCCCCGATGGGCGGGGCGCCGAAAGCACCCGCGGCCATGGCCTCGATCTGCAGCCCGATGGCGGGGATGGCCCACTCGATCCGCTTGCGTAGGCGCCGGGTCCCGCGGAAGAAGACGAGGCCGAGGAAGACGAAGAGCGAGGAGAGGACCGCCGTCCCGATCGTGCCGACCCGGACGAAGAAGGATTCCCTGCGCTCGTTGGCCTCGAGGGCGAGGTTCATGATCGAGAGGCAGGCGAGGAGCTCCTTTGGCCCCGGGGCTCCGCGGCCGAGGCCGACGAGCGCCCCGCGGAGCTCCTCGAGCCCGGCGGGGGAGAATCCGCTGCGCCATCCGGCCCTCGAGGCGGCGGCCTCGAGTCCCTCCCGGGAGGCGTTCCAGGCGACGAGGGCGGCGGGATCAGCGGCGAGCTCCAGGCCGGCGACCGCGAGGGCCGCCGCCTCCTGGGCGATCCGCTCGGAGATCTCGCGGTCCTCGGCGAAGGCCCTCCAGCTCACCAAGCGGAGGACGAATACCAGGAGGAGGAGGAGGGCCGCCGAGAGGGCGGCGAAGTAGCTGGCCTTGAGAAAGCGGATCAGGGAAGGCTTGCGCGAGGGTAGGGGGAGTCTCGAGAAGCTCGTCTCCCCGGCGGGGGAGGGTTTATCCGCGCGCATTCCGGTGCCGGCCTCAGCGGACCAGGTGCTCTTCGTCGGCCGGCTCGACCAGGTAGGAGCCGTCTCGGTAGTCGATGAGCCGCACCCGCGCCCCCCGCTCGAAGGCCTGGGCCGGATCCTCGGCCCGGGCGAGGAGCTCGGAGGCGGCGCCGCGCTTGCGCACCTCGACTCTCCCCGACATCCCCGGGCCGATCGGGGCGACCACCTCGGCCTCCTCGAGGAGGAAGTCCTCGGGGAAGGGCGGAGGCGCTCCCGCCCTTCCCCTGCGCGCCCGGGCGGCGACGAGCCAGACCAGGCCGGCGATGGGGAGGAGGAGAAGAAGGGGTCCGAGGGTCACCATGTTCGCCTTGGAGTATAGTTCGCCCTCCCTCGGAACGCCACGGGGATCGGGCGGCCTAGGTACGCGGCTTCTGGTAGGCTTTAGGCAGCTCGATGAGGCAGACGTCGACGAGGAAGGGGCCGAGGGGGGTGGTGAAGGGTATGCCGATGATCGGCGCCCGCTCGGGCCAGGAGATCGTGTGGTTCTCGCCCTGGACCACGAGGGGTACCGATATCTCGATGTCGTACTCGGTGAGCTTGGCCGAGGCGTTGCCCGAGACGATATTGATCATCTCCGCGACCATGGCGCTGATGAGGGACTCCCGCTCGTCCTCGCTGGCCCACTGCACCCCCGATTTCACGAGGAGCTTGTCCGAGAGGAGCCTGGTCAGCCGGATGACCACGACGCCGATGGCGTTTCCCGTGAGGACCATGACGGCGGAAATCTCCCAGCGGTGCTTGTGGGCCCGTTCGTCGAGGTAGGGTTCCCCGGCCTGGGGGCTGATGCCGAAGGTCCGCTCGAAAAGGTTGATCGTGGCTTCGAGAAAGGGATTCACGTAGCTGACGTTCACGTTCGCCTCGCATCGTACGCCGCGGCAGTCTCGGGCGGCGGCTCCACTATAGCCTCCCTACCCGCCTCCTGGCAAAGGAGGGGGGCCGCCCGCGCGTATATTTCGCTAATTATATATATTGTAAACATTAATATCTGCCGATAAGTAACGATGAAGGAACAGAATGCAGACCATGGCAGCGACTAGGCGGTGCGCTACGCCCCGGGGTAAGGTGGCGGCGCTCGAGGCGGAGCTCGCCCTGCGGGAGGCCCGGCTCAAGGAGCTCTCCCACCGGGTCAAGAACAGCTTCGCCATCCTTTCCTCCCTCGCCTCCCTCGAGGCATCGAAACCCCAGGCCAGCTGCGCCGAGTCTTTCAACAGGCTTCGAGGCAGCGTCGAGGCCATGGCCCTCCTCTACGATAGGCTCGCGGCCTCGGGTCCGGGGGAGCTCGTGGACGCGGCGAGCTACCTCGGAGAGATCTACGGTCTCCTCGCGGGCTCCATCGAGGGCGTGGAGCTTGAGCTCGAACTCGAGCCCCTCAGCCTCGATCCCCGCCGTGCGACCGCCCTCGGCCTTGCGGCGAACGAGATGGGGACAAACGCCATCAAGTATGCCTTCGCCGATGGGCGTAAGGGCAGGCTCCGCGTGACACTCCGGCGCAAGGGCGGCGAAATAAGCCTCGCCGTCGAGGACGACGGTCCGGGCTTCCCCCGGGGCTTCGATCCGCAGCGCGACGGAGGCTTCGGGCTGGAGTTCCTCGCGCTCGAGGCGAGAGAGCTCGGCGGTGAGCTTCGATTGAGATGCTCCCGAGATACCCGGCGCAGCAGGCCGCAAGGCGCCAGGGTGGAACTAGCCTTCCCTGGCTGAGCAGATCACAAAGAAGCCTCCTAAACTGCCTCGAACCCTGTTGCGCCCTCAATCAGGGAGCCAATCGAGGCGCGTTGGGAGGGCATGAGCGCCTTCATCCCTCCCTTCTGCCCCTGGAAAGGCTGCGGCGAGCACCGGCTGCCAAGCTCCGCCAGTCCCTACCAGGCCTGCGTCCCCTGGGGCTCCTATCACACCAAGGCCTTCGGCCTCGTGCCCCGCTTCCGCTGCACTTCCTGCGGCAGGACCTTCTCCGTCCAGAGCTTCAGCCTCGACTACTACGCCCAAGCGCGTCGTCGACTACCAGGATGTCTCGCGACGACTGTCTTCCTGCGAGTCGCTCAGAGCCATCGGCCGCAAGCTCGGGCTGTCCTGCGACTCGGTGTCCAACCGCATCTCGCGGGCTAGCCGCCAGGCCATAGCCGCCGAGTCGCGGCTCGCCGCGAGCCGCCTTCCCGACGAGGACCTCGCGGCCGAGGGCTTCGAGAGCTTCTGCGTCTCCCAGTTCTTCTCCGCCAACATCCACCTCCCCGAAGTACGCGGCGGCTTGAGCGGAGGGGATTACGGGGAAAAATTCTCGTTACGGCAGGCATGCAAGCCGAGCAGGCTTCAAACAGGTCCATTTACCAGCAAGCAGAAGGCCGCCTTTATTCGCGGTGTCCGATGGGAAGGGTTGGGCGAGGCGCGCTGAACCTTCCGAAGGTTCCCCTCCCCGCACGACCTAGCAAGCACTACAAGGTTCGAGGCAGTATATAGTAGCCTCATGGCTATGGAACTCGACTTCTCCCTCCCTTGGCGGATACTGGCCGCGACAGAAGCTTCCCCACCCCCGGGCTCCGCCTTCCCCGAGCCCGCCTCGACGGTCGAGAGCGAGCAGTTCGCCGCGGCCGAGCTCGCCGCCCTCCTCGGGCGCATGACCGGCCGCCCCCCCCTGGCAGGGGAGGGCTCCGAGGCCGAGCGCATGATCGTCCTCCATACCGGCTCGCCCAAGTCGGGAGGACCGGGGAATGCCGCGCCCGCTTTCTCCTGGCGGGCAGGGCCTGAGCGGGTCGAGATCTTCGGCGAGGGGGGAGCGGGCCTGGTGCGCGGGATCTACGACTTCCTGGACGCCCTCGGCGCGCGCTGGGTCGGGCCGGGGAGTTCGGGCGAGCGCCTGCCTTCGGGTCTCCGCCTCTCGCTTGCCGCCGCTTCGCGCCGCTCCCCCGAGGGGGAGGCCGCGGCCGTCCTCATCCTCGGCCATGGCGCCTACCTCTCGCGCTGGGAGGACTACCTGACCTGGGCCGCGCGCTCAGGCTACGCGCGGGTCTTCGTCCACACTACCGTCGAGTCCCTCGCCTTCGGCGCGGCGCCCGCGCGCCTGTACGAAGCGCTCCGCCCCGGGATCGTCCCCCTCGCCCGCCGTCTCGGCCTCGGCCTCGAGCTCGGGGGCCACCTCCTCTCCTCCTTCCTCCCGCGGAAGCTTTTCAAGAGCGAGCCGGAGCTTTTCCGCCAGCGCCCCGAGGCCGAGGACGGCGCGCGGCTTCGCTCGCCCGACGCGAACTTCTGCCCCTCGAATCCCCGCGCCCTCGAGCTGGCTTCCCGGGGCTTCGCCGCCTTCGCCGAGTCGCACCCGGAGGTCGAGGTCTTCCACGCCTGGCCCGACGACCTCCCCGGCGGGGGCTGGTGCTCCTGCCCGGGCTGCGCCGCCCGCTCGCCGGCGGCCCAGTCCCTCGCCTCGGCCCGGGCCCTGGCCGAGGCCCTCGCGGCCGCGCGGCCGGGGGCTTCCCTCTCATTCCTCGCCTACCACGACACCGAGGAGCTCGCGGGCCTGGATCTCTCGGGCCTGCCGCCCAACCTGGAGCTCCTCTGGGCGCCCCGGCGGCGCTGCTGGGCCCACGGCCTCGACGAGGAGCTCTGCGCCCTCGACGCCGCGAGCTACGGCGCCTATCGCGCCGCGGCCGGGGCCTGGGCTGCCGCGGGAGGCCGCTCCCCGGCGATCTTCGAGTACTGGGAGGACGGCATCCTCTTCAAGGGCGCCGTCCCGCCCCTGCCCCGGACCATGGCGAGGGACCTCCGGGCCTACGCGAGGCCGGGAGACCCGCCCGGCCCGGGGGCGGCCTCGGTCGGGGTCCTCCTCGCCGGGGCCCGGGCTCCCCTCGCGCCCCGGCCCAACCAGTGGCTCCTTCCCCGCCTCCTCCGCCGGGCCGCCGAGCCCGGCTTCGAGCCCGAAGCCGCCGCCGCGGTCGAGCTGGCGGACTGGGTCGGCGCGGCCTACGGTCCGGCCGCGGCCCCGATGGCCGCCTACTGGGCCGCCCTCAAGGCCGCGTGGGCCGTCGAGCTCGAGCTCGAGCCGGGCGACACCGCGGTCGACCCGCCCCCGACCCGGGGCCTCGACCTCGACGAGCCGCCCTGCGACTGGGGCGATCCCTGGCCGGCCGGCCTCGAGCGCCTCGCCGCGAGGCGGGGGCGCTGCGAGGAGCTCTTCGACCGGCTCCGCGCGGCCGAGGCCGCCCTCGACCAGGCCCTCGAGGCCGCGGACGGGGAGGAGGCCGCCCCCTGGGCCCGGGCGGTCCGGGCCGAGGCCGGGGAGTACGGCCTGGCCGGCTCCCTCCTCGAGCTCGACTGCGCCCGGGTCGCGGCCTACCACGAGCGCGCCGCCGGCCAGGCCAAGGCCGCCGCCGACATCGCCCTCCTCGCGCGCTCGCCCTACGCCGCCGCCCTGCGCGCCCTGCGCGGCCTCCCCGAGGCCCGCTCGCGGCGCGAGATGGGCCTCTTCCTCTACGCGAGCTACGGCCTGCGGCTCCGGGCCATCGGCCGCGAGGCGGCCGGCCCCCTCGCCCGGATCCTCGGCCGCCTGGCCGCCCTCGCCGAGCTCGCCCTCAGGGCGGCGGGCGCCTACCGGTCCTGGGAGCGGCCCTAGGCCCGGCCCGCCGCTTCCCCGGCGAGTCCCGACGCCGCCGCGTATTGCGCCGGCCCCCGCCGGGGTTTACTGTATGAGGGATGGAACCCAACGCCCTCGGCAAGAAAGTCTTCTTCCTCTACCCGCCCCCGGTCCTCACCGAGGTCCTCCAGGAGCTCATCAACCGGGAGTTCGAGGTCTACCTCGCCCGGGACCACGAGCGGCTCAAGCGCGTCATCGCGGCCTCCCCCGACGCCATCGTCTTCATCGACCTCGACGAGGAGCTCGACGACGCGGGCTGGGAGGCCTACGTCAAGGCCCTCCGCGCCGACGAGAAGACCGCGGGCGTCGGCGTCGGCGTCCTCACCCTCAACGACAACGACGTCCTTCGCGAGAGGTACCTCATGGGCCTCCAGGTCCAGTGCGGCTTCGTGATCCTGAAGGTCGGCGCGGCCAAGACCGCCGAGATCCTCGTCAAGACCCTCGAGGCGAACGAGGCCAGGGGCAGGCGCAAGTTCGTCCGCGCCGTCTGCCCCCCGGGGACCGGCCAGTGCGGCATCGAGCACGAGGGCGCCTCGCTGCGCGCCGAGCTCACCGACCTGAGCTCGGCCGGCATGGCCATCCGCTTCGAGGGCGACATGAACTTCCGCGTCGGGACCGTGTTCAAGAGCATAGCCATCTCCGTCAAGGGCCAGCGGGTCCTCGCCTCGGGCTTCGTCGCCGCGCAGCGGGCCGAGGAGAGCGAGGGCCGGGTCCACGTCGTCATGTTCGCCCCGAACTCCCTCGACGACGCCCGCCGCGACAAGCTCCGAGGCCTGGTGGCGCGGATCAACCAGTCCTCGATGGACCGCCTCTTGGAGACCGCCTGAGGATGGGCCTCGCGAAGCGGCCGGCCAGATCGGCCCGGCCGCGTCCCGCCCTCGCGGAGCCCGCGGCGAGGCCGGCGGCCCTCGCCCTCCTCCGCGCCCTCTCGCCCCTCTACGCCCGCGCGGCCCTGCGCCTGGACAGCCTCGAGCTCCGCCACGGCGAGCGCCTCATCCGGGCCTTCGCCGGCTTCCAAAAGGGCGAGAGCCGCCTCATCCTCGCCTTCCGCCACGCCTACGGCGACGAGCCCCAGCTCCTCTCCTACCTCTTCGACGTCCTCCTCCCGCGCGAGGCCCGGCGCCTGGGCCTCGCCCTCCCGCGGCGGCCCCACGCCCGCTTCGTCCACGGCTACGAGGTGCCCCTGTGGAGCGGAGAGCTCGTCCGCTGGCTCCTGCCGCGGGTCGGGGCCCTCCCCGTCTACCACGTCCGCTTCGACGCCGCGAGCGTCGAGCGGCTGCGCGCGGCCATGCTCGACGCCGAGGGGCCCCTCGCCCTCGCGCCCGAGGGCCAGATCTCCTACCGCAGCGAGACCCTGCCCCGCATCGAAAAGGGCGCGGCGCGCCTGGCCTTCTGGTGCGCCGAGGACCTCGCGCGCTCCGGCCGCGCCCAGTCCGTCTCCATCCTACCCATCTCCCTGCACTACCGCTACGACGAGTCCGGCATAGGGGAGCTGGAGCGGCTCGCGGGCAGGCTCGAGGGGGCCTGCGGCCTCGCGGCCCCGCCCCCCGCCCCGCGGCCGGCCTCCCCCGATGGCCGCAGGGCGGCGTTGAAGTCGCGCATCCTCCGCATCGAGGCCGCCCTCCTGGGCCTCGCCGAGAGCTACTACGGCCTCGGCCGGCCGGCCTCCCCGGACGGGGAGGACTGGGAGGCCGCGGGCCGGGAGGAGCGCGACGAGCGCCGGGGGCGCCTCCTCGAGGCGGCCCTCTCGCGGGGCGAGGCCATGCTCGGCCTCGCCCCGCCCGCGGGCCCGGCCGAGGTCGCCGACCGGATCGGCCGCGTCTACCGCATCAGGCAGGAGGGCTGGGACCGGATCTACCCGACCTCCCCCCTGGGCGCGATGGGCGAGCTCGAGCGGGCCCTGGCCGACCGCCGCGCGGGCGAGGCCTGGTACGCGATGCGGCACATGGAGCTCGTCGACCTCGGCCACTACCTCGACTCGGGCTACCTCGAGGGCGGCGCCGCGGGGCCCGCGGGCGCGCCTTCCTTCGGCCGCCTCGTCGAGGCGGCCTACAGCCTCGCCGACCTCGCCTCGCGCCTGGTCGGGGGGGACATCTCGGACCGGCCGAACCTTTTGCGCAAGCGGGCCGTCGTCGTCGTCGCGCCGCCCCTCGACATGGGCGCGCGTTACGCGGACTATAAGGCGAACCGGAAGGCCGCCGTCGACGCCGCCACGGGCGAGCTCGAGAAGGCCTATCTCGCGTGCATCGAGGAGTACCTGCATGAGTGACGTCGCGAAAAGCGCCGAAGGGCGGCCGGCCAAGCTGCCCCTGCGCACCAAGCTCGGCTTCGGGGTCTGCGACCTCGGCGGCAACCTCTTCTTCACCGCCATGGGCTTCTGGTCCCTCAACTACCTCACGGATACCGTCGGCGTGCCCGCCGCCGCGGCCGGGGCCGCCGTCATGGTCGGCAAGCTCTGGGACGCCGTCACCGACCCGATGATGGGCTACGTCTCGGACCGCACCCGCAGCCGCTGGGGCCGCCGCAGGCCCTACCTCCTCTTCGGGGCCCTCCCCCTCTTCCTGAGCATGTGGTTCTTCTTCACCAACCCGCGCATCGCCTCCCCTGCCTGGTCGGCGATCTGGGCGGCCTTCGCCCTCTGCCTGCTCAACACCGCCTACACCGTGGTCAACATCCCCTACTCCTCCCTTACCCCCGAGCTCACCCAGGATTACCACGAGCGCTCGAGCCTCAACGGCTTCCGCTTCGGCTTCGCGGTGATCGGCACCATACTCGGGGCGGGGGCGGTCCTGCCCATCGTCGGGATATTCGGCGCCGACCGGAGCGCGGGCTTCTCCGCCGTCGGGGCCATCCTCGGCGCGGTGATGATGGTCACCGCGCTGATCACGGGCTTCTCGGTCCGCGAGCCCGACCACTCGAAGACCCCCAGGCCGACCGAGGGATTCTTCGAGACCTTCCTCGCGGTCTTCAAGAACAAGCCCTACGTCACCGTCCTGGCCACCTACGCCCTCAACCTCACGGCCCTCAACTTCGTCCAGGGCATCCTCGTGTACTACTTCAAGTACCTGTACAAGGACGAGGGCGCCACGACCATGGCCATGGTCCTCCTCCTCGTCGTCGCCATGGTCTGCATCCCGATCTCGGTCCTCGTGTCCAAGCGGGTCGGCAAGAAGCTCACCTACCAGATCAGCTTCTTCGTCCTCGCCACGGCCTGCCTCGCTATCTTCTTCCTCGGCCACGTCCTGGGGATGAAATTCTTCCTCGCCATGATGGTCTACGCGGGCGTCGGCATCGGCTTCGGCTACGTAGCGCCCTGGGCCATGGTGCCCGACACCGTGGAGTACGACGCGATCAAGACGGGCAAGCGCAAGGAGGGGGCCTTCTACGGCATGTGGACCTTCACCTCCAAGTGCGGGACCTCCCTCGCCATCTTCCTCACCGGCGTCATCCTCGGCTGGGCCAAGTACTCGGCCAACGCGGTCGACCAGCCGGCCTCGGCCCGGCTCGCGATCAGGCTCCTCGTCGGCCCCATCCCCGCGGCCGTCTTCCTCGGCGCGATGATCCTCATCCAGTTCTACCCCCTGAGCGAGAAGGCCTACGCGGCCCTCATCGCGGGCGCCCGCGGCGAGGCCCCGGGACCGGGGAAGGAAGCCTAGGAAGGGCTCCGCGGGCGCAACCGAATCCGGCTATCCGGGTCTATCTCGGCGCGCCCCTGAAGGGGCGCGCCGGAGGACCGATGCTCACGACGACTGCCGCACCATTCGAGACGCGCAACGAAGGCCGCTATAGCCCGGGGGAGGAGCTCGCCAACGCGGTCACCCACGGCACGGGGGCCCTATTATCCATAGCCGCCCTCGTCCTCCTCGTCCTCGCGGCCGCGGGGGCGGGGGACGCCCTCGCCGTGGCTTCCTACGCCGTCTTCGGGGCCTCCCTGGTCCTCCTGTTCACGATGTCGACCCTCTACCACTCGATGCGCGCGCCCCGCGCCAAACGGGTCTTCGAGGTCCTCGACCACGCCTCGATCTACGTCCTCATCGCGGGCACCTACACGGCCATCTCCCTGGGCATCCTGCGCGGGGCCGCCGGCTGGACCCTCTTCGGCCTCTCCTGGGCCCTGGCGGCCGGGGGCATCGTCTTCAAGGCCCTGTGCATCGACCGCTTCCGGATCGCCTCGACCGTCGGCTACGTCCTCATGGGCTGGCTCGTCGCCCCCTTCATCGGCAGGGCCAGGGCGGCGATGGGCGAGACGGCCTTCGCCCTCCTCCTGGCCGGCGGCCTCGCCTACACCCTCGGGGCGATACTCTACTCCCTGAAGGGCCTGCGCTGGAGCCACGCCATCTGGCACCTCTTCGTCCTCGCCGGCGCCGGCCTGCACGTGGCGGCCGCCCTCGCGGCCCTCTAGCCCGCCTCCCCGCCCCCCCTGCCGCCGAAGAAAAAACGTGACAAAACGGGAGAATGCCCGCATATTTATACATATGGACGATCGAGAGAGCGTGCCCGACCTGCGCTCCCTGCCGCGCATCGAGCTGGTGAGCGTATTCATGAACAAGTACCGCGAGCTCGACGAGGAGGCGAGGATCGCCTACCGCGCCGAGTTCTCGCGCCGCGGCCTGCCCATCCCCAAGCTCGACGACGAGGAACCGCCGCATTCGAGGGCGGCCGCGATCGAGCGGAGCTCCTCCCTGGCCGAGGCAGCGCTGAAGAAAGAGCCGCTCGACCAGCGCACCTTCCTCTCCTACGTCCTGCTCATCTATACCCTCACGGGCCTGGTCTATTCCTGGATATTCCTGGCCGAGCGCC
>Ga0209310_1000379_pt1 | contig 53926 bp, 48 predicted proteins | sample AD_UKC030_MetaG_FD_184415 | JGI IMG/M metagenome (GOLD analysis project Ga0209310, IMG submission 184415) | Active sludge microbial communities of municipal wastewater-treating anaerobic digesters from USA - AD_UKC030_MetaG (SPAdes) (version 2) | ecosystem: Engineered > Bioreactor > Anaerobic >...
GGTTGTCGGGAAACGGGTCGAGTGCAAATAGCGTCAGATTGGGCATCGCCAGCGCCATGCCGAGTGTGTAGACGAACAGCGGGGCAACGCTCCACGGCAGGCCGGGCGGCAAGCTCAGGTTTATCCCGAGGTTGAGCAGCGCGGCGCCGGTCATGATGATGTAGCCGAGTTTTACCGTAGTGCCCGGAGGGTGCCGGCCAGCACGTCGGCCCGCCAGCCACGAACCGAGGGTCAAGCCGCTCATGGCCGGTCCAAAGAGCCACAGGAAGCCGGTTTCCGGAACGCCGAGATGGGTCATCAGAAAGACCGGTGCCGACAGGACATAGATGAAAAACCCGGAAAAATTGAGCGAAAGGGCGCTGCTGGCAAGCAGAAAGGGCGGCGAGGTCAGGACTTTCAGATAGGCGCGGCCGAGATAGGCGGGGTGCAGCGACTGGCGTTTTTCCGGAGCCAGCGTTTCGGGCAGGAATTTCCAGCAGGCGATCCAGAGCACGGTCGTCATCAGCACCAGAAAGGCGAAAACCGAGCGCCAGCCGAACCAGGTCTGCAGCCAGCCGCCGATCAGCGGCGCGATCACCGGCGCCAGCGCGAACATCATCGTGATCTGGGCGATCAGGCGCTGGGCAGGTGCGCCGTCGAACAGGTCGCGCACGATGGCGCGCGAGATGACCATGCCGGCGCCGGCGGTAATGCCTTGCAGCGCGCGCCAGACCCAGAGCTGTTCGATCGACGTGGCGAAGGCGCAGCCGGCGGAGGCGATGCCGAACAGGGCCAGGGAGATGAGGATGATGCGGCGCCGGCCGAAACGGTCGGACAGTACGCCATGCCACAAGGTCATCGCAGCGAAGGACAGCAGGTAGGCCGAGAGTGTCTGCTGCACCTGGATCGCTGTCGCGCCGAGATTGCTGGCGATTTCGTGAAACGACGGCAGATAGGTGTCGATCGAGAACGGACCGAGCGCGGCCAGGCTGGCTAGCAGAAACGCCAGGGCGCGTGGCGCAGGAGTCTCCCTAGCCACCCGGAAGGCGCCGGTACTGGATCGCCTCGGCGATGTGCGGCGCCCGAACGGTCGGGCTGGCGCCGAGATCGGCGATAGTCCGGGCGACCTTGAGAATGCGGTGCCAGGCGCGGGCCGAGAGATCGAGACGCTGGCTGGCCTGTTTGAGCAGGTTGGCGCCGGCCGCATCGGGGGCGCACAGTGCTTCGACTTCGCCCGGATCGAGTCGGGAGTTCGGCTTGTGCTGGCGTTCCTGCTGACAGGCCAGCGCTGCCGTGACCCGCTCGCGCACGGTTGCCGACGATTCGCCATCGGCCTTGCCGTCGAGGGCTTCGACGGGCAGGGCGGGGACTTCGATCAGCAGATCGATGCGATCGAGGAAGGGGCCGGACAGCTTGCCGCGATAGCGCGCAATCTGGTCCGGCGTGCACCGGCATTTTCCGTTGCGATGGCCGCTGAAACCGCAGGGGCACGGATTCATCGCGGCGATCAACTGGAATTCGGCCGGGAATTCGGCGTGGCGGGCGGCACGGGCAATGTGGATACGTCCGGATTCGAGCGGCTCGCGCAGGGTTTCCAGTACCTTGCGGTCGAATTCCGGGAGTTCGTCAAGAAACATCACGCCCTGATGAGCCAGCGAAATCTCGCCCGGACGCGGCGGGTTGCCGCCACCGACCAGGGCAACGGCCGACGCGGTATGGTGCGGTGCGCGGTAGGGACGCTGACCGAAGCGCTCGGGGCGGAACTGGCCGACCAGCGACAGTACGGCCGCCGACGCCTTGGCCGCATCGCGGCCGAGCGCGGGCATCAGGCCGGGCAGACGGGCGGCGAGCATCGACTTTCCGGAGCCGGGCGGGCCAACCATCAGCAGCGAGTGGTTGCCGGCAGCGGCAATTTCCAGCGCCCGCTTGGCTTGGCTCTGGCCGCGAACTTCGCTGAGGTCAGGAAAAATCGGCTGATTTTCGAGGTCGACCGCAACCGGTCTGGCCAGCGCCGCCTGTCCGCTCAGGTGAGCGCACACTTCGAGCAGTGAGCGCGCTGCGAAGACGTTTTCGCAGCCGGTCAATGCTGCTTCACGGGCGCTGCCGACGGGCAGAATGAAGGACTTTCCGGTGTCTGCCATTTGCAGGGCCATGGCCAGCGCGCCGCGTATCGGGCGCAGTTCGCCCGATAAGGAAAGCTCGCCGGCGAACTCGTATTCGGCGAGTGGCAGTGTCGGAATCTGGCTGCTGGCGGCCAGGATGCCAAGGGCGATCGGCAGATCGAAGCGGCCGGATTCCTTGTCCAAAAAATCTTGCAAAGTGAGAACGGATATGGTGCTATTTGAGAATGAACAAGGAATTCGACCCTGTTTCGCCAACAGACGTCTTCCGCGAGCCTTGGCTTCGCGAATTGATAGGCGACGTTGATATGCCGGCCCGGAAAATACGACCGAGTCGGTACAGCGTGACTGGCTATGCGCCAACCAGCAAGGGGACGAAGGCGCAGGATGCCGAATCTTCGTTAGAGCATGATTTTCTGACATTGCTGGAGTATGACCGAAGAGTTGAACGCTATGTCGCACAACCTTTCACCATCCATTGGCGAGATAAAGATGGCAAGAAGCGGCGCTACACGCCGGATGTGATCGTGAAGTATGGCCATGGCGCGATACTCGATAATCCGAATCTTCGCACCACTATCTTCGAAGTCAAACCACTGGCGGTGCTAAAGGCTGAATGGGAAGAGCTCAAGCCTAAATTCCGCAGTGCTATTGGCTGGGGTAAGGAGTTCGGCTGCCTTTTCCACCTGGTTACAGAAAAGGACATCCGTACCCCTTATCTCAAGAATGTCAGGTTCCTCCTTGATTACCGCTCCCGGAATCTACCGGATCGGCGGGATCTGATTTCAGCTCGCCAGCATCTGATTGCCACAACGCTTTTCAAGCTGCAGTCAACGACCCCTCGAGCACTTTTGCAAGCAATGAGCAGCGATCCGCAGCATCAGGCCGAGTTGATTCCCTGGATGTGGAATTTGGTGAACCAGGAATACATTGGGGTAAATCTTCACAAACCGTTGACTATGACGTCAGTCATCTGGTCGACGGAGCATATAAAACATCTGCTTTAGGAGTGACTATGCGGCCCACGACTTTGGAGATCGGACCAGGCGCTGTCGTACGTATTGGCGAGGAATTGTTTTGTGTAAAGCGATTCGATACCAGCAGTAGCGTGATCGTCAGGAATATCGACACCAAACTCGAGCAATCGATCAAGCTTGGTGCGATTTCGGAGAGTTTTTCCAAGGAAGCCGATGGTACGCGTATCGACCTAACGTCGATCGCCGAGGAGGATTGGGATGAAGCAATCGAACGATATAAAACTTTGCGCCCTCTGGTTGGCAATGCCGAACGCGTCCGTGAAGATGTGAAACTGGCGGCGGATACGCTCCAGGTGTCAGTGGCAACAGCTTATCGATACCTGGATCGAGTCGAGCGTTTCGGAACGGTCACCTGCCTTCTTCGAAAAACGCGTGGCGACAGAGGAACCAAGAAACTGGACCCGCCGGTTGAGATAATCCTCAAGGAAGTCATTACGACCGAATATTTGACGGATTTGAAACGCAGCCCAACCAAGGTTTGGCGCGAGGTCAAGCGGCGATGTCACAACGCAGGATTGCCTCAACCGTGCAAATCAACGGCGCTACGACGTATCGACGAGTTGATTCCTGAAGAGCGGGAACGAAAGCGTAACGGCCGTAATGCGGCATTAGATTTTCGGGCGTCTCGAGGCTCCCTACCTGGCGTTGATCGCTTGCACGCAATTTGGCAGATTGACCACACGAAGGTCGACGTCATCCTGGTAGACGAAGTGGACCGGATTCCGATTGGCCGTCCATGGATTACCGTGGCGATGGATGTGTATTCGAGAACGGTGGTGGGGTGGTATGTGTCGTTCGACCCGCCGGGCGCGCTGGGAACGGGAATCTGCATCTCCACCGCCATTCTGCCTAAGGACGCCTGGTTGGTGAAACTAGGGGTTTCGCATCCGTGGCCGTGCCAAGGCAAGCCGCGCATCATTCAGGCGGACAATGCCAAAGAGTTCCGGGGCAACATGCTCAAGATGGCGTGCGAGGAGCACGATTTTGATCTGAAATTCCGCAAAGTGAAGAAGCCAAATTACGGTGCCCATATTGAGCGTTTACTGGGTACGTTGCTCGAAGAAATTCATGGCCTGGACGGCACAACCTTTTCCAACTCCCAGGAAAAGGGGGAATACGATTCCGAGGGGAATGCGACCATGACGCTCGACGAGTTTGAGCGTTGGCTGGCGAACTTGATATTGGGCGTGTACCACAATCGAAAACACAGCGCCCTGGATTGCTCACCAACCAAGCGCTACCACGACGGGATATTTGGAGACGAGAATACGCCGGGTATCGGGCTGCTCCCGATAGCCGCCGATCCAGAAAAATTGCGGATCGACTTTCTGCCGTTCGAGGAGCGAACAATTCAGCCCTACGGCGTGGTACTCGATTACATTCGGTATCACGATCCCGTACTGGATAAATGGATCGGCGCCTTGGATCCCAAGACCAGAAAACAAGCCCGAAAGTTTATCTTTCGCCGTGATCCCCGAAATATCAGTACCCTCATTTTCTGGGATCCGGACGTTCGACAATATTTCAGCATCCCGTACCGGGATGCCCGCAGGCCGGCGATCAGCCTATGGGAATTGCGTGCCATTCAACAATACCTGGCTGACCAAGGCAAAGAAGATATCGACGAAGATGTGATTTTCTTGGCTCTGGATGAGATGCGACGCATCGAGGAAAGCTCCAGGGAACTCACGAAGAAGCAACGCATGACGCAGGAACGGCGTCGTAGACACCGCAGGGTTGCGCCACCACTGGCGCCCCAGGCGTCTACGGCCACGGCAGAGGCGCCTGACAAATCGGCAGCAGCGTCGCCTGATGAATCGACGGAAAACAATCCGCCAAAAGCAACCAAAGTGTTGGATTTCTCCCAGCTGACCCCTTTTGACGAAATTGAATCGACTTGAAGGGCGCCGCACAATGACAGTTAAGCATGATTTTGCGGCCGAGATGCTCCTCGATGTTTCGGAGGATGACCAGGCCAGAATTCACCTGATGAAGTCCAATTCCTGGATTGGTTACTCGCGAGCGATATCGATCCGGAATCAGTTGTTCGACCTGCTGGGCCATCCGCGAACGCATCGCATGCCCAATTTGGCGGTGATCGCGGAAACGAACAACGGCAAATCGATGTTGTTGGCCAACTTTTGCAAGCACGCCAACCCCCCGGAGGACTTAAATGCCGAAAAGACAGTTCTCCCTGTGTTGATGGTCCAAACGCCTCCCTCGGCCGATGAAGGGCGTCTCTACTATGCCATCCTGGATCGCCTATGTGCTGCCGGCTCAGCAAGGGAACCCGAGGATTCAAAACTGAGGCGTTTGAGTATCATCCTTCAACATCTGGAGACCAGGATGCTGATCCTGGACGATTTCTTCAATATCGCGAGTAGCACGCCCAGCCGCCGCCGGAAGTTTCTTAATGCCTTGCGGAATTTGAGCATTGCTCTGCAAATGCCGATCGTGATTTCCGGTACGCCTGAGACCCTCAACATTCTTTCGGTTGACCCTTCGATAGCGAATCGATTCAAACCCGTGTTTTTGTCGAAATGGTCGGAGGCCCAATTAGAGGAGTTTGGTCGCTTCGTCCTGTCGGTTGAAAAAACGCTGTTGTTGAAAAAGCCCTGCCAATTGATGGGCGTAGAACCGCTGAAAAAACTGCTGTTGTTCGGAGAGGGCTTGATCGGGGAGGTCGTTGCAGTCATGAGGTTGATGGCCGAATGGGCAATTCGTAGCGGCACAGAAACATTCGGTGATGACGAATTGACTAGGGAAAACCTGAAAGCGCTTGGGTGGGTGATGCCCTCTGATCGTTCACGCCATCGTGGGTAGGTTCGATAGTCCTGGGCAGATCTGGCTGTATCGGACGAAGCCGCAGGACGACGAACTCTTTTCTTCCTGGCTGGTGCGTCTCGCGTCAGGACTAGCCTTGAAGCTGCAAACCTTTACCACGCAGGTGCTCAAGCTGCATAGCGGGTTCTGGACCGGAGACATCGATCGCGTGCCAAATACACGTGCCCTGGAACGGCTTTGCGATGGTACGGGGGTATCCCCCGAACGGGCACGGGCCACCGGCCTGGCAGCATACGAGGGGCTATTGTGGGAAGCTTACAAATCGCTCGGGCCGATGGCATGGCTGACGCCAATTGGGCGTAATGGTCGTTACCGCGAATTGTACGGCCAGCAATATTGCAGACGCTGCTTGGAAGAGGATGGCAGGCCTTACTTCCGGCGTAAATGGCGACTTGCATTCAACGTGCTCTGTGAAGCACACGGGACACTACTCCAAGACGCGTGCCCCCTTTGCGGCGCACCGGTTGAATTTCATACCGGAGATTTTGGTCAGCGGCTTCTCGAGTTCGAATGCCAAATTACGCGGTGTGGTTTTTGCCGAGGGGATTTTCGTCAATGGACGGGCAATGTTGACCGCTTTGCGTCGCACCAGTTAGTGGATTTTCAGCGGTCACTCAACGAAGCCATCAAGCAGGGGTTTCACGACGGGCTACCCGGCGCCCGATCCTATTCTCACCTGTTGTTTGACGGGCTGCGTCATATCGTTCAGCTCCTATGTTCGCGTGGGCGGTTCGTCCGCGCACGAGATGTACTACTGGCCTCCAATGGGTTACTCAGTTTCGAGATGAACCTCGATACCCGGTGGCAAAAATTCGAGGCGTTGCGGGTGGGAGACCGCGCGTTTGTTCTCGACATGGCCCGCCAGCTGATGTGCAACTGGCCTTCTGTGTTTGTGGAGTTATGTCGCAGTAGCCGAGTCTCGAGTTCGTATGCATTGCGCTACCCGAACGATCTGCCGTATTGGTTTTCTTCCGAAGTGAAGTGGTATCTGGAGGACAGGGACTATGCGCCTTGCGACGAAGAGCGAGAGGCAGTGAGGTCATATCTGATTAAGAACAACCTTTCGTCGACCAGAAACAATATTAATCGTTGGCTAGGGGTGTCTTCGGTCAGCAAATTGATCCGAAAGCGGAGCGACCGAGTGACGCGATGGAACCCGCGGGGCCCGACACGATCCTGAGGGGGGAATCGCGCGATGTATTAACGAAATAGAACTGTTGACACCATCGTCATTTCTGACGATGATTTGGTCTATGAGATACCCGGGCGGAAAAGGCAAGTGCTACCAGCGGCTGATCAACATGATGCCGCCCCATAAAACGTATATCGAATCCCACCTTGGCGGCGGAGCAGCGCTTCGGCACAAAGCGCCGGCCGAGAGAAACATCGGTATCGATGCGTGTCCGAACGTCATTTCCTTGTGGAACCAGTTATATCCAGACTTATGCGAGACCGTACAGGCGGACGCCGCTGATTACATTTCGGAATTCCGATTCTCAGGCAACGAGTTGATCTATGCAGATCCGCCTTACCTGGCGTCTACCCGTAGGCGCCCGAAGATCTACGCGCACGAGTATCGGACCACCGATCATGAAAGACTGATCAGGGTCCTTAGAAATGCCCCATGCCTGGTCATGATTTCCGGCTACGAGAATGACCTCTATAACGATGCCCTTTCAGGATGGCGGAAGGAGCGATTCTTTGCGAAAACGCATGTCGACGTCAGGGAGGAATGCGTATGGCTCAATTTCGACCCTCCCAAGCAACTACATGACCTAAGCCACCTCGGTGCGAATTTTCGTGAGCGTCAGACTATCAGACGTCGGCAGAATCGACTCAGAGAGCGTATTCAGGGCATGCCGCCGCTCGAGCGGGAACAACTGCTCTCTTGGATCAATGAAACCTACGGGAACAGCTTCAAGGAAAACTAATGCAATCCGGCTTCCTTCAACAAGGCAACACCACCATCGAAATCAAGCTCCCCGAAGCGACCGACGAGGTGATTCGCGGGGTCAAATGGGGATTGGTCTGCGCCTTTCCGACGCCCGCGTACTGGAAATACCAGGTTCTTGCCCGCAGGCTGCAGGGTGCTCCAATTCGCTATCGACTTGGCCGTACGCTCAAAGAGGAAGTTGCCGCCTGCCTGCTTGGTGGCCACGGCATCCCTGCTGCGGTGGGCCTGTCGGCGTTCGATCACCTTAAACATCTCGGTGCCTTCGAGGGTCACAGCCCGTCCGAAGCCACGCTAACTGAGTGGCTCGGTCAGCCGATTGCCCATGGTGACCGAACGATCCGATACCGCTTCGTCAAGCAAAAATCCAAGTACCTGGCAGCGGCGCTCAACAAAATCGACAGTCATCCCGCGCCTCTCGGAACAGGCCGGGAACTCAGAGACTGGCTGCTCGACATTCCGGGCATCGGCTACAAGACTGCCTCGTGGATCGCGCGCAATTGGCTCGATGCCGACGACGTGGCGATACTGGACATCCACATCCTGCGTGCCGGCCTTCTCGGCGGGTTTTTCCCGGAAGGATTGACTGTCGAACGACATTACCTCGATCTGGAAGAGCGTTTCCTTGAATTCAGCCGGGGGCTCGACACAAAGGCATCTGAACTTGATGCCGTGATCTGGCACGAGATGATGTCCGCCCCGAATACCGTAAAAAGCATAATGGACGGACGTGCGTCGGTGACGCCGACACGACCATCACGCGCCCGGCGTAGCGCCAAGCAGCGCCATACCGACCCCAACCAGTTTGTTCTCGTCGGATAATTTCCCTGCCCATGGCTCGCCAGTAATTCCCAGCGGACAGAAGGAGAGGCCCAGCGCCTCGGCGACCAGTGCCATGTGGCCGATCAGAACGCCAACATCACGCCAGACGAGACTATTGCTAAAGTCGTATTTGGCCTCGGTCATTCCAGGTTCGGCGATAAACAGCAGAATCACTGCGTCTTCCGGACTTAATACCTCGGTTGTCGCACGCCGCAGCTCTACCCCTAATTCTTCACGGTAATTCAACTGCGTCAGGCCATGGGCTAACGGATCGTAGCGCTCAAGGCAGGCATGCCCTCGATCAACCAGACAATGTACCGGGTGAATCGCCCCGGCCGAGGGTACTGGACGCAACGATAACGGAAAACCAAGGAACGGATCTCCTTCCTGGATCACTCGGCACGAGTACCACAGAAAGGACGCCAACTGCAGGGAGTCCAACCTCCCAAAATGCCGTCTCGTCCTTCGACAGGACAAGACATCAGAAAAACTCGGCAGATGTCCTTCGACTGGAACCTCCAACAATAACGGTGGGCTTTCCAACCATTCGTGCCTGGAATACGGAATGGTCTCCGGCTTTGGTCTAGGGATTCCCAAGTCAACCCAGGGCACCATTGAGCTCCCGAAAAACCTGAAAATACTTGTTACAGCCACGACACTGGCCGCAAGCAACATTGGCCCGGTGACAACTATGAGCCCATGCGATGAAATGTGCAGGTACACCTGCGTGCCTGATCAGGTCTGCTGTCGACATCTCGATCGCCGGCGCCTCAATGACCAGTCCGCCTTCCTGAAGTTTCATAAGTCCTGATATCTGGTCTACAAAGTCTCTCGTTCCATCTCGATGACAATTGTCTGAACGTACGGTGGCAATCCACAGGCGCTCAACACCCATATGCAAGGCACGCATCGCTGCCAGCGTTATCAGCAGTTGGTTTCTGTATGGCCACCAGTCAGTTTCCGGTGCGAAGGAACTGGCCTCAACGCCGGCCATGTCACCCGACCCCAAAGCCCGGCAATCTATTCGAATGATCTGATGCTCAATGCCGATTCGCTTGCAGATGGTAGCGGACGCCTGCAATTCTGCTTCTGCCGCCAGTTGCCCGTAATCGATCGTGAAAGCAATATCCGGCCGCTTCCACCAGGCAAGCGCCAGCGAATCCATGCCTCCCGACAATAGCAGGCCAGACTTCATTGCCCCGTAGCAGCCCACACCGTCTTGTAGATCGCTGTCGTGTAGTCGTCACATATGATGCAGCCGGATCCAACCATCATCTTGCGATCCTCCTCAGATTCATTTTCAGCGTAGAAGACGACTGGCTTTCCAAGGGCACGCGCATAGCCAGTTTCATAGATCGTGCCTGCATCAAGTCCATCGCCGATTGCAATTAGGACATCACAGTTTCGGATACCGGCTAAGTCCTGCTCAACCACGTCGTTTGCCGAACCATGACCAACGTCGTGATACGGAGAAAAAACATCCAAGCCGCCATCCCTCAAGTCATTGCGCGCCTGCTCTATCAACCACAATTGGCCCAGTGTGAAAAATGGCCCAGCAAGATAGACATTCGGTTTCCAACCACTGGAAAAGCGTTCTGAGGTTCGCATTTCCGGTGGACTGAATTGGGTAAGGGCATTTGGTTTAGCGAATGCGCGATGATTGCAGTAATAAGCAGTCGCCAGCGATGCCTGCCTGGCTGCGTCATGACCAGAGCAATGCCCCGTCATCCACCGATAACCAAAGTGAGCGACGAAATTGTCGCCGGACCCGATTTTCCAGACTCGTTCGGTAACATAGGCCGGAACGATCGAAGCACTGCCTCCCTCGTACACCAGAGAACCACGGGCTCCCATCTTGAGCACGACGACTTCTGCGTTTGAGCTGGAGGCCACCGCAAGTGCAACGTCAAGGGGCGTCGGCCCACTGGTTCCGGTCATTAAGACCGCCTCGCGGAAATTGAGTACCACGGCGAGGCGCTTGGCTGTCGAACCGTTTGCACCGAACAATTCTGGGGCCTTCGGATTCTGCGGATCGTAAACGGCGTAGTCTGCATGAACGACGGCGTCGCCCTCGATAATGCCGAATCGAATAACCTTCTCTTCCCTCACCTGGATCGCAGGATATCTGGTAGCTGGCACTCCGCGAATCAATGGCGTTGCAAGCGGATGGTGGTAACTGAAATCCACTCCAACCTTCACTGCAACAGATGCAAGCTGAAATCCTTCCAGAGCAGCACGGCTTGCGATCGCCGCTTCAATCCCCGGATCCGTATATCCATGAAGAGTAACCTTGCCACCGATGCTCGCAATGGCTGATGCAGCACGTCCTCCGGATCCGTAAACTTCGCGCCAGGAGGGATGCATACAGTATTCGCGATAAATGCCGCCGGCAATATGAATCATCTTTAGTCTCCGCTATCAGTGACTCTTTGCTTTGATCCGAACCCGAACTTGCCCGTCATCTATGGAAAGAACCGTCGCGTCATAGTCTACGCCCTTGGAAATGCACTCTCTCAATCGATTCACTTCCGGTGCCGCTATGCCTCCGGCAATTTGCCCCTGATGAGTGACAACCACGACCGAGACTGCACCAATAGTCTGAACAGAGACATCAAGCACGCTATTGACCACGACATCAGCCAGAACATCTTCCTTCGGGCTACTTAATTGGGTGTCAATAACCAGCGACTCGCACTTGTCCGATACTTCGAATCCACTACTGTAACCACTACTATTTGATCCTGACATTTCATGACTCCTTGAGATTTTGTTTATTTTGAGAGATCGAGAACTACGCCACAATCAGGGTTGTGATCGGCGCCTAAATTCCGCTTATCGCTCCCTCCCTGCCGCATGGCAAGCCGTCCCCACCGTTGATAGCAGGTAGGGAATGCCGGCTGAAGTTGCGAATATCGAGGCCCCTGACAGCATAAAGCCTCGTTCGAGTCCATATACCTGTCAACATTGTTAGGCTTCCCAGAGCCGCAATGATTGACGCAACCGCGAGCACCATCGATACTCGAAATCTGAATTAATCAGAAACTCTCCCGCCGCGATGTCACTGATCGAGCGTTTTCACGGCCTGATGGAACTCGACACCGAAGAGACATGGTGCGCGGAGCTATTCCGGATCGGCAATGAGCTCGGCTTCGACTATTCGCTTCTGGCGATCGTCCCCAAGCTTGGCATGAAACTGGAGGAAGCCTTTCTGCGCAGCAACTATGCCGAAGATTGGCGTGCGGCCTATGATGAAAGCAATCTGGCGTATGTTGATCCGACGGTGGCGCACTGCATTACCCGAACGACCTCACTGGTCTGGTCGCCGGACATCTTCCGTACACAGGATCAGAAACAGATGTACGAGGAAGCTTGCGCGTTTGGCCTTCGTTCAGGGGTAACCTTGCCTATCCATGGTCCCAAGGGGGAACTGGGTATTCTGTGCTTCGTGAATGACCAACAACCGGGCAAGCATTTTCGAAAAGACTTGGCGGAACAGCTTCCCTCGATGTCGCTATTGCGCGATGTGGTGTTCGAGACCGGAATGGATTTTGCGCTTCCCACGAATACTTCACAGGCTGCGCCCCGTCTGACACCCAGGGAGCTTGAATGCCTGAAGTGGACAGCGATAGGCAAGACGAGTTGGGAAATTGCCACGATTCTCCGCTGTTCGGAAGCTACCGCAAATTTCCATATTGCGAACTTTCGCATGAAGCTTGATGTGGGGACACGACGGGAGGCTGTGGTGAAGGCAATTCGGTTGGGGATTATTGATTTGCCATGAACAATTTGAGATGTTTGCAATATGCTGGGCACTCAGAATTGATAAACGCAAATAGCAAATGCTATTGACCTCACTTTATTCACTTGGCCTTGTCAATAAGCCTCCAGCCAATTCGGCCACAAACACTTCCGAGCCCGGTACCAATAATGCGGTAAGGCTTATTGCGATTTCTGTTGCATTCGATGGGCTGCTTCTTTGGCGGCAATAAATTTTGTTGATAAGATCAGATCAATGTCTTCGGCCGATGCGGTGCCCGACCCAAGCTCCTCACGCATTACACGAACAGTTTCAACGAACATAGGTCGGCAGCGGTCAGACAGTTCCGCTGCACAACCCGGATACTTTCTTTGAATTCCGGCAAGTCGCGAAATGGTATCGCTACTTACAACCGACAGGTTACGAAGTTCATCGATGAATTGCTTGATTTCTATGTAGCCGACGGGGTGATTACCGGATTCGGACTTGAACGAGTCAATCGCGGCTAGCATTCTTTGCTGTTCGCGTTGGTTATGTGCGTTCATTAACCCCGTGGCGACTGATCCGATAACCGTACCGATGATGCCAAACACCGCAGCGAGAATCAGACTCCGGATCCCATTTTTTTCGGCCATAGCGTTCCTTCGAAATTAGTAATTAGCCTTGTTGCTTGCCGGCAATCCGATGCCGCCGCCGCGCCCGCCACAAGTCGCCTTCGGAAATAATCCCATCCAGATAGAGCCGGATGAGTATACCAACGGGTGGCGGAATCTCCTGTCCCAGCTCGAACCGGCTACCTCTTGTCTGGGTGACACCAAAGCGTCCCCAGAACCTGCTCTGGGTTTCATTCCTTTCCAGTCGCATGGCTTTCAGCATTTGCGAATTGACGTTTCCATGTGGTTTCGATTCTCCGATTGACCCGGCTTCATCCCGGTTCGCTCGCTCGCTCATGTTGTTGTCCTCTGCTGTTCACGGTGCTCCGGGCAAATGATCGCAGACCGCCCACAGGTCGCCACCTATCAGAGTTGATAGTTACCCAGCCCAATTCCTGAGCATATTTTTCTATGCGTCTCACCTACCTAAACCGACTAAACGGGGGCGCATATGTCAAATCAGATTCAAGTGGGAATGCGGAAGGATTTTCAGAGTAAGGACCTGTGGGAAATGCACAGATTGCGGACCAGAGTTTTCAAGGATCGAATGGGCTGGGAGGTGCCCATCCTCTCGGGGATGGAAATCGACGGCTACGACGCCATCGACCCGTACTACATGGTGATCCGCGGCGAAGCAAACAAGGTCTGCGGCTGTTGGCGAATGCTGCCGACCGAAGGGCCATACATGCTAAAGGACACCTTCCCGGAATTGCTGCATGGAGTTGAGCCTCCGGAGGCGACAAATGTCTGGGAACTCAGCCGCTTCGCCATCGAAACAGATGGCCCTCAAGGCTTTGGCTTTGCCGGCCTGGCCCTCGATGCCATGCGGGAGATCGTGCGCTTCGGCGACAAGATGGGGATTACCAACTACGTGACCGTCACGACCGTGGCGATAGAACGTTTGCTCCGCCGCACCGGCATAGCCATTACCTGCTACGGTCCTTCAATCCGGATCGGTGTCGAGAATGCGGTGGCGCTCGATATCGATATCGGCGAACAGACCCACTTCGCACTGTTCGGCGTACCGAGCAAGGCAGCTTAGCGTGACCTGCGGCGGCCTTGTTTCCGACAATGGCCGCCGCTCCGATATCCTGACCTATCAAAACGAATAGGTAGGTTGCCGCGTACCGCTTCGGCATAATGACTCGCTGGGGGAATCACCAGAAGTCAAACCTTGAAGTGGGACGGGGTGACAAAGAATGCCAGTCGGGGGAATACTGGACGATAAACAGGTGCTCTGGCTGCTCGGTAGCCTGTGCAGCCTTTACCGCATCCCCTTCGACCCCAATCTCGTCGAGCAGGAATTCCCCCCGCCCTACACCCTGGACACCTTCCACGAAGCCGCCCGCGCACTCGGTTTCAAAACCGGCACCTGCACTACCGCAATCCCCGACTGGCAAAAGCTGCCGCTCCCGGCCATCGCCTTCCTGCGCCCCATACCCAAGGCCGAGGAAGCTACCGAAGAAGCATCACCGACCATCCCCGTCCTCATCCTCAAAACGGACGGCCATAAGCTCCTCTACTTCCGCGCCAACTCGCAAACCCCCGAGACCCTCACCGTCGAAGAAGCCGTCACCCAATTCGAACCACAACTGATCCTCGTCGCCAAGGAAGCGACCGGCACCGGCCAGGACGAGGAAATCCCCGGCTTTGAAACCGAAAAAAAGCCTTTCGGCTTCCGCTGGTTCATCCCCGAACTCCTCAAGCACAAGAAGATCTGGCGCGACGTTCTCCTCGCCAGTCTCTCGATCCAGTTCGTCGCCCTCGCCACCCCGCTATTCACCCAGGTCATCATCGACAAGGTCGTCGTCCACCAGACGCACAGCACCCTGATCGTCCTCGGTGTCGCGCTGATCCTGTTCATGGTCTTCACCAGCGTCATGACCTGGCTGCGCCAGTACCTGATCCTGCATACCGGCAACCGCATCGATGCCGTCCTCGGCAGCCAGGTCTTCCGCCACCTGCTGCGCCTGCCATTGCCGTACTTCGAGTTCCGTCCCACCGGCACCCTGGTCGCCCGCCTGCACGGTGTCGAGACCATCCGCGAATTCGTCTCCGGCGCCGCCGTCACGCTGATCCTCGACCTCCCCTTCCTGCTCATCTTCCTGGCGGTGATGTTCGCCTACAGTTGGCAACTCTCGCTGATCGCCGTCGGCCTGCTCGGGTTGATCTCGATCTTGAGCTTCCTCGTCGCCCCGCTCTTCCGCGACCGCCTCAACCAGCAGTTCATGCTTGGCGCCCGCAACCAGTCCTTTCTCACCGAGTACGTCTCGGGCATGGCGACGGTGAAATCCCTGCAGATGGAACCCGACATCGACAGGAAGTACGGCGACTTCCTCGCCCAGTACCTCGCCGCCGGTTTCTCCACCAAGCAGGTCGGCAACACCTACAACGTCATCGCCAACGGGCTGGAACAGGTGATGACCCTGTCCATCCTGATCGTCGGCGCGCTGCTGGTCATGCAGAACGACGGTTTCACGGTCGGCATGCTGGTCGCCTTCCAGATGTTCGCCAGCCGCATGAGCCAGCCGCTCCTAAGACTCGTCGGCCTGTGGCAGGAGTTCCAGCAGGCCAACATCGCCGTCAAGCGCCTGGGCGACATTCTCGACATGCCGCAGGAGCCGCATACCCTGACCCCCAGCCGGGAGAATGCCGGGCAGGGACGGATCGATCTACAGCATCTGGCTTTCCGCTATTCGGAACATCACCCCTGGCTCTACCGCAACCTGAACATGACCCTGAAACCCGGCCACCTGACCGTGCTGATGGGCCCCTCCGGTTCAGGCAAGAGCACACTGGCCAAACTGCTGCTCGGCTTCTATCAGCCGAACGAGGGGCAGATCAACCTCGACGGGAAAGACATCCGGCATCTGGCGGCCAACGAACTCCGAACCACCTTCGGGGTGGTGCCGCAGGAAACCGTCCTCTTCTCCGGCACGCTCTACGACAATCTGGTCATGGCGCATCCGCATGCGAGTTTCGAGGATGTGATCCAGGCGTGCAAGGCGGCGGAGATTCATGAGGTGATCGAGAAGCTGAATGACGGGTATCAGACTGAGATCGGGGAAAGAGGCACTGGGCTATCGGGGGGACAGAAGCAGAGGATTGCCATTGCCCGCGCTCTCCTAAAACGACCCAAGATTCTGATCTTCGATGAGGCGGTTTCCAATCTCGATCAGCAGACGGCGGAGCACTTTGCGCGGACGATCAATAAGCTCAAGGGCAAAGTCACCATGCTGTTTATTACGCATCAGATTCCTAGGGGACTGGCGGTGGATGAGGTGATTGAACTGGGAGCAAATACCAACCGGCAGATGGAAGTGGTGGAGGAGGAAAAATGAAGGCAATGGATATGAGCCATGGCGAGAGAAAGACTCTGTCGCGGTCAACCAGGAAAAATCGCCAAAAATACCTGTCGACCGCAGCAGGCTGCGAGGTATGCGCCCAACGGTGCCCGGCTAACGAAATTTACTGGAGGCAATCGACATGAAGTGTATGAACTTGCTGGCGTGGTGCTTCGACCAGTGGCAGGCCAAGCATGTCGACCAAAGGCCCGAATGCTTTGCGAGCGATGCCAAGGTAGTTGGCGAGCCAACTTGGAGGGGAAAGGGAATCCTGGAAGCGAAGCGATGGATGGCGATGCTTGGAGCGATTCTGGCTATCGGGTCGGCGACGAATGCGAACGCGGGACTGTTCGGAATCGGCGGCACAAGCTGGAAGGAGGAGGTTCTGCTGCACGATGGGCAAAAGATTATTGTCGAGCGCACGCTTGAGCGAGGTGGACGGCACGAAATCGGGCAAAGGCCTGGGGCAACAAACGAAACATTGTCCTTTACGGTGCCCGGGTCGGGCCAGACCGTAAATTGGAAAGATCAATACAGCGAGGACATTGGCAGTTCCAATTTCAACCTGCTGATGCTGGAAATAGCCAACGGAGCAGTCTATCTCGTCGCTACGCCTATGGGTTGCCTGTCGTACAACAAATGGGGCAGACCGAATCCACCCTACGTCGTTTTCAAATATCAGGATACGGCGTGGTTGCGTATTCCGCTGGCAGAACTGCCAACTGAACTGGTTCAACCAAATCTGGTGATTTCTTCGCCTGACAATGCGGCAAAAGACGCCAGCGACGGTGTCGTTTCGACTGAAACCATCATGAAACTCAACGGTAGAGCACGTCAACCCGAATACCAAACCATCCAACGGGAGGCACTTCTGGGTGTGCAGAGCGGGTGTATTAAAACCAATTACTACGGCAAGGCTGGTTGGCTAAGCCCGGATTGGTTTGTTGATCAACCGAATCTCAATGCTTGTTTGCGGTTTTGCGATCTAAAAAACATTGGTGCTGAAGACTGTCCATGCAATTCAATCTTTAAGGGGAAATAATCATGACAACAGTAATCGATTACGCGTTGATGGCAGGCGGCTCATACATTTCAACCCGTGATGAAGTCAATCGGTTCCCTGTGCCAGATGGGTGGACAGCCATCCGACACGAAAATCCACAAGATGGCAGTGGTTTTGAGGCCATTTCATTTATAAAAGGCGCCGACATTGCACATAGCTCCGAAATCGTCATTTCCTTTGCCGGGACGGATTCGAGCGATGTTCGCGGGGATATAGCCACCGATCTCGCACTGGCGGCAGGGGTGCTGTCGGAACAACTCAAGCAGGCCGCGGATTACTACTTGCAGGTCAAGGCATCTGCCCCGGCCGGGACAAAAATCAGCTTCACCGGCCATAGCTTGGGCGGTGGCCTGGCTTCCCTGATGGCGGTATTTTTTGGAGAAAGCGCCTACACTTTCGACCAAGCGCCCTTCCTGCAATCCGCCCGGGTATTCGTCACGACGGACTATTTCGGCAATCCCGTCGCCACCTCCGTTGCCCAAGGCCTACGGACCTACCTCGCTGGCCGGGTGCTTGACCCTGATACCGAGCTCGCCAAGCTGGACGCCTATATTTCTGCTGCCGACCCGAACAACCCCAATCCGAACCCGGCGGACACCCTGGCCACGCGCGGGGCGCAAGTAACCAACATCAATACCCAAGGCGAGTTTCTTTCCTCTTGGTTCGGCGTGCCATCCTCCAACCGGATCGGCTCGCAAGAGAATATTAACAACAGTAACGGCGGTGTGTCGGGCCTCGACTTACACTCCCAAGCCCTGCTCACCGCCTTCCTGCAAAGTCGCCAGACCGCAGAGAGCAACAAAGCCCTTGGCGATGTCACCTTCAAGCTGCCTGACCTGCTGAGGATGATTTTCGATAAAAAATTGTTTGCTTTCGATACCGATACAAAAAACACCACTGACGAAAACTTCCTCGAACGCCTGGTCAAACACGAAGCAGGTGTCCGCGATCCTGCGACGAACGCGATTACCCTGCAGGCCGACGCGATGGTCACCCGCTTTACCACCGACCTCTGGAAACTGACGCCGGACGCTGGGGTGACGCCGAGTGCGGTGACGCTGACCGATGCGCTGATCGCCTTCGCGATGGAAAAATATTACGAGGAAAAGACGGGAAGACTCGGGCAAGGTGAAACACTTTTCAACGGTGTTGCTGGCGGCGTTCGTTTCGACACTGCTGCAGTGGTCGGTGAAGGCAATTCAATCACCACTGCCAAAGGCTACAAGCAGTTCTTCATTGACCACCTCGAAACCGAGACGATCTTTACCGTCGCCGAGCGCAATCTCATCAAACAAAAGATCGCCGACCTGCGCGACTGGAGCGTCGCCGTCGGTAACAGCGGCATGACCGCGACCGACACCAACAACCGCGGTTCCTTCATGCTCGGTGGCGACGGCGCGGACGACCTTACAGGCGGCACAGCCAACGATCTGCTCGTCGGTGGAGCGAATGCCGATACGCTGACGGGCGGTGCCGGCGACGACCGACTGCTCGGCGGGTCTGGTACGGACATTTACAAATTTACGGCAGGCAGCGGCAAGGACGACATCATCGATAGCGATGGCTTTGGGCAGCTTGAACTTGACGGCCAAGCCCTCAGCGGTGGCATGGCGGCAATCAAGCCCAATGTCTGGGAAGACAAGGATCGCAAGATCACCTACACCTTTATCGGCAATGATGAAATTGTTGAATTCGGACGACTGGTTATCGAAGGCGACGACTTGGCCGGTGGCCGCATCACCATCGAAAACTTCGACCTCGGCATCGCCAAGTCGCAAGGATTCCTGGGAATCAAGCTTGATCGCAAACCCGAGATTGAAATCAAGACCGCGCTGGGCGCCAACGTCTTTGCCGACCAGGATCACGCGGTAGTCCAGGACGGCTCGACCAACTTGAATGAAGGATTCGGCAAAGCACTCGCGGTCGATCTAAGCACCGGCGCCAAGGCCGGCGACAAACTTCGCCTGGCCTTGGCAGGCGGTTCCGCGGCCGACTACGCTCTGGTCACTGGCGACGAGACCATTTCCTTTGCCAACGGCGCCATCGAGATCGAACTTCAGGAAGGGCAAACCCAAGTCAGTTTTGCCTTTCTGAATACGAGGGACGTCGATACTGATGCCCTGTTGAATCTGACCGCGACTTTGATAGAGCCGGGCAACAGCGACCCGATTACCAATACCTTGGCCATCAACTTCGACGCCACTGACGAATCCCAAGGCCCGCAAACCAGTATCACCATCACCGGTGACATCAACCCCATCGACACCGATACCAGCGAAGAAGGCATCCAGGCTGAAGGTGACGCCTTCGGCAACCCGATCGGAACCTCGGAACCCTACAGCGATATCCTGCACGGAACCGCTGCGAACGACCATATCCTGTCCGGCGATCTGAATGACGATATTGGAGGCCGGGCCGGCGACGACTGGATCGAAGGTGGGGCGGGCAACGACTACATCCACAGCGAAGAAGGTGACGACCTGATCGAAGGTGGAGCCGGGAGCGACATTCTGGGCGGTGAAGCCGGCAATGATCGGCTCTACGGCAATGCACGGATCGAAAATGCCACGGCCATTGCGAACGGTAACAACGATATAGGCAGCGGGCAGAAGGGCGACTGGCTTTCTGGCAACGAGGGTAACGATACCCTGATTGCCGGCAGCGATAACGACGTTCTTGCCGGTGGCGCCGGCTCCGACCTTCTGATCGCTGGTGCGGGCGACGACAACATCATGGGCGACACCGATTACGTCGCTTCTTTCCTTAGGGAAGACACTTGGCGATATGAGTTGGATGGGACCAACTGGTACCACAGCAGCCCGACGACCTTCGATTGGCATTTCACGGATACTGATGAAGGGCGGTTATTTGAACCCGTGTACGGAGAAACGTATCCAATCGGCGCCGCCGCAGACACGATCTATGCGGGCGCGGGCAACGACTATGCGTGGGCTGGTGAAGGCGATGACCTCGTTTTTGGCGAAGCGGGCAATGACATCCTTATTGGCGAGGAAGGGAATGACGTTCTGCTTGGCGGTACCGGGGACGACAGTATTAGTGGCGATGCATTATATCTTGCTGCGGCAACGCATGGAGACGATTTCCTCGATGGCGGCGAAGGCAACGATGAGCTATACGGCCAGGGCGGCAAGGATGTTTTGTATGGCGGCGCCGGCAACGATACGCTGTCAGGTGACACCGGTGATGCCTACGACGGGGACGACTACCTTGATGGCGAAGATGGCAACGACCTGTTATTTGGTGGTGGCGGCGCCGATATCCTCTATGGTGGCGCCGGTAATGACGAACTTTATGGAGAGGATACCAATACGCTGCCCGACCTCGGTAGTGACGACATTCTCGATGGCGAGGGCGGCGATGACGTCTTGAATGGATCTGTCGGCTCGGACGTGCTGTATGGCGGGGCAGGCAACGATACGCTTTTTGGGGATGCCACTGATACGCCTGCCGACAAAATGGGGGATGACTATCTCGACGGTGGGGATGGCGACGACATGCTCGTTGGAGGTGGGGGTTCCGACACGCTTTATGGTGGCGCCGGAAGCGATGCGCTCTATGGCGACACTTCCGACACACCGGAGACGGCCGACGGTGACGACGTGCTCTACGGCGGCGCCGGTATCGATACGTTAGTCGGGGCGGGTGGTGCCGACACGCTTTATGGTGGCGACGGTGCCGACATCCTCGCCGGCGATGCTTCTGACATCGCAGCTGCCCGTCATGGAGACGATCTTCTGGATGGCGGCGCCGGCAACGATCAATTGCTTGGCGGCGGTGGTAACGACAACCTCCTCGGCGGCGCCGACGACGATCTGCTCTGGGGTGACGACAGCGTCCTCGCCGCGGCGGATCACGGCAACGATACCCTGGACGGTGGCGACGGCAATGACTATGTCGACGGCCAGGGCGGCTCCGATACGCTCATTGGTGGCGCCGGCAACGACACACTTATTGGAGATGGAAATATCGATCTCCTCTATCAGGGTGACGACACACTTGGTGGTGGGGCTGGCAACGATACGCTGGCCGGCGGCGGCGGCAACGACATCGTGGATGGCGGCGACGGCAACGATTTGCTTTATGGCGAGGCCGGTAACGACACTTTGTATGGTGGTGCGGGCGATGACACTCTTGTCGCGGGCACGGGTGAAGACACCATGGACGGTGGCGAAGGCAACGACACCTATATTGTCACCATGGGTAGCGGCACAAAACATATCCAGGACAGCGCCGGCATCAATACGCTGATACTTCAGGGGGGATTCAATTTCAGCATGATCCGGTTTGGGCTGGGCTCGCTCAAAATCAGCAGCGGTTTGCCTGGTGACGAAATCCACCTCGACGGCGTTGACTACGACAACCTCGCGGGCACTTCCCCGATCGGCAGCATCCAGTTCTCCAATGGCCAGACCATGAGCGTCGCCGATGCGATCGCCGCAGTCGGGATCGACTTGCCGGCCACGCCGGACGCCGACACCATTTATGGCACCTCGGGTCGCGACAACATCGACGCGCTCGCCGGTAACGATTATGTGGCCGCAGGCGCAGGCGACGACCAGGTCATCCTGGGTGCCGGCAATGACACCGCCGATGCCGGCGACGGCAATGACAGCGTGACGGGCGACGACGGCGATGACACGATCAACGCCGGAGCTGGTAACGACACGGTAACCGGCGGCGCCGGGCTGGATGCGCTGTATGGCGAAGCCGGAAATGACGATCTCGCGGGTGGCGCGGACAACGATTTGCTCGACGGTGGCGACGGTAACGATGCCCTCACCGGGGATGCCGGCAGCGATACACTCCAGGGAGGTAACGGCGCCGATCTGCTCGATGGCGGCAGTGCCGCAGATCTCATGGTCGGCGGTGCAGGCGACGATACCTACTATGTCGACGATCTGAGTGACCAGATTACCGAGATTGCGGCCGAAGGATACGACACGGTGCACAGCACCATCAGCCTGAGTTTGGGGAACGATGTCGATGCCCTGACGCTGGAGTCTGGTTCGGCGGCATTGAATGCAACTGGCAACGAGCTGGACAACGTGATCACCGGCAACGCCAACGACAATACCCTGCTCGGCCTGGCCGGCGCCGATTCCTTGTTCGGTGGCGCCGGCAACGATTTGCTGGATGGCGGCAGCGGCACGGACGCCATGAGCGGCGGCTTCGACAACGACACCTACATCGTCGATGCCAGCGGCGACGCGGTTACGGAGTTGGCCGGCGAAGGCAACGACACCGTCCTGTCCAGTGCCGACTACGTGTTGAGCGCCAACGTCGAAGCCTTGACGCTCTCCGGTACGGCTGTGAGTGGTACCGGCAATGCGCAGGCCAACACCATTACCGGCAATGGTGAAGACAACCTCCTCGACGGTCAGGACGGCGACGACGTGCTGTCGGGTGGGGCCGGGAACGACTATCTGGTTGGCGGCAGCGGCAGCGACACGATGACGGGTGGAGCCGGCGACGATACCTACGGGGTCGATAACGCTGCCGATCAGGTAATCGAATCGGCGGGTGAAGGCACGGACACAGTGGAAAGCTCGGTCAGCTATTCCCTGGGCGCTGATCTGGAAAACCTGGTGCTGCTGGGCAACGACAGCATCAGCGCTACCGGCAATGAACTGGACAACGAAATCCTCGGAAACAGCGGCGCCAACGTCATGGACGGCGGCGCCGGCGCCGACTATATGGAAGGCGGAGATGGTGACGACACCTATGTCATCGATAACGCGGGCGACCTCGTGGTCGAGTTCGCCGATGGCGGCAATGACACTGTCCAAGTCGATGTCAGCTATGTGGCTGGCAACAATATCGAGAACATTCACCTGACCGGTACCGGCAACATTGACGCCACGGGCGACAGTGGCAATAACGAGTTGATCGGCAACGTCGGCAACAACCGGCTCGATGGCGGTGCGGGTGACGACTGGATGGCGGGCGGTGCCGGCAACGATACCTACTACACCGATACCCAGTCTGACCGTATCCAGGAATACTTCGACGAAGGCATCGACACCGAGATCCGCAGCTTCGATTCGTACTACTACCTCGAAGACAATGTTGAGAATCTGACCCTGACGGGTACCGTCTATCGCGGCAACGGCAATGAACTCGACAACGTCATCACCGGTAACGATGCGGACAACAACCTCTGGGGGGTCGAAGGCAACGACACCCTGATCGGTGGCGGCGGTGCCGATGCCCTGTTTGGCGATGTCGGCCAGGACACGATGATCGGCGGCGCTGGGGACGACTACTACGAAGTCGATGATGCTAGCGATGCGGTCATCGAGACTGCGGGAGAAGGTGAAGATTTCGTCCGTGCCTCGGTCAGTTGGACCCTAAGCGCCAATGTGGAGAATCTGGCGCTCGATGGATACGACGATCTGTCTGCCACCGGCAACGCGCTGGACAATGCACTCTTTGGCAACCTGGCTAACAACACGCTGACCGGCGGCCTTGGGAATGACTACCTCTCCGGCGACCTGGGTGACGACACCTACGTGTTCAACCGTGGCGATGGCCAGGATTTCATCGACGCCACCGATGTTCTGAATGCCTCGGATACCTTGCTCTTTGGTGCCGGAATTACCGACAACGACGTGCTGGCCTTCCAGTACGGTACGCATATGTTCCTCAAGATCAAGGGTACCAACGACCAGGTAGGCTTCAACGAATATTTCGGTGGTACGACCAGCATCGATGGTGAAACCGCCGACCACAAGATCGATTACATCGAGTTCGCCAACGGCGTGGTGTGGGATCAGGCGATGATCCAAACCGTCGTGGACCGAGCCAACAACAACCATGCCCCAACCGTGAACAGCTACCTGCCGACCTTGCAGGCGCGAGCTAATTCGACATTCAGCTACACCGTCGCGGCCACCACCATTACCGACCCGGATCCTTGGGACTCCATTACCTATAGCATCGTCATGCGGGACGGTTCCCAGCTTCCCGCTTGGCTGACCTTCGACGCCAATACGCGCACGCTGTACGGAACACCTGGGGTCGGCGATGTCGGTACGCTTCAGCTCACGCTGTGGGGCACGGACAACTACAACTACGCCGCTGGAGAGTATGTGACGATGACCATAGGCGCACCGAACCGGGCGCCGGTGTTGTCCGTACCGCTCGCCGACCAGGCGGCGGCCCAGGGGGCGACATTCACTTACACCGTGCCGGCCAGTGCCTTTACCGATCCCGACAGCGGCGATACGCTGAGCTACACCGCCACCCTGGCCGACGGCTCGGCGTTGCCGTCGTGGCTGACCTTCAACGCCGCCACCCGGGCCTTCAGTGGTACGCCGAGCCTCCTCGGTACTGTCAGCGTCAAGGTGACCGCCAAGGACACCGGCAATCTGATCGTCTCCGACATCTTCGACCTCGTGGTCAGCGTCCAGAACCTGACGCTGAACGGAACGTCCGGTGTCGATACGCTGAATGGCGGTGCCGGCAACGACACCCTCAGCGGGCTGGCCGGGAACGACACCCTCAACGGCGGTGCGGGTAACGACACCCTGAACGGCGGCACCGGCAACGACACCATGGTCGGCGGCACGGGCGACGACACCTACGTGGTCGACAGTACCAGCGACGTGGTCACCGAAGCCGCCAACGAAGGTAGCGATCTGGTCCAGTCGAGCGTCACCTACACGCTCGCAGCCAACGTCGAGAACCTGACCCTCACCGGCACGACGGCGATCAACGGCACCGGCAACGCCTTGAATAACGCCCTGACCGGCAACAGCGCGGTCAATACCCTGACCGGCGGCGCCGGCAACGACACCTTGAACGGGGGGGCCGGCAACGACACGATGGTCGGTGGCACGGGCGACGACACCTATTTCGTCGACAGCGCCTCTGACGTAGTGACCGAGGCCGCCAACGAAGGGGTCGATACTGTGAACAGTTCGGTCACCCTGACCCTGGGCAACAACGTCGAGAATCTGGTTCTGACCGGCACCAGCGCCATCAATGGCACTGGCAACACCTTGAACAACACCCTCACCGGCAACAGCGGCGCCAACACCCTTTCGGGCGGTACCGGGGCCGACACGCTGATCGGCGGTGCCGGAAACGACACTTACGTCGTCGACAACGCCGCCGACGTCGTCACGGAAAACCTCAACGAAGGCACCGACCTCGTCCAGTCCAGCGTCACCTACACGCTGGCCGCCAACGTCGAGAGCCTGACCCTGACCGGGACGACCGCCATCAACGGTACCGGCAACGCCCTGGACAACGTCCTGACCGGCAACACCGCAGCCAATACGCTTACCGGTGGGGCAGGCAACGACACCCTGTCCGGCGGTACCGGAGCCGACACGATGATCGGTGGTGCCGGGAACGACAGCTACGTGGTCGACAACACGGCCGACGTGGTGACCGAACTCCTTGGCGAAGGCACCGACCTGGTTCAGTCCAGCGTCACCTACACCCTGGCGGCCAATGTCGAGAACTTGACCCTGACCGGGACGAGCGCCATCAACGGTACCGGCAACGCCCTCGACAACGTCCTCACCGGCAACAACGCCAACAACACCTTGACCGGTGGCGACGGCAACGACACGCTCGATGGCGGCACCGGCAACGACACCATGGTCGGCGGTCTGGGTGATGACGTCTATGTGGTGAATGTCAGCACCGATGTCGTCACCGAAGCCGCCAGCGCCGGCAACGACACGATCCAGTCGGCGGTGACCCTGACCCTGGGCAACAACGTCGAGAACCTGTTCCTGACGGGTACCAGCGCCATCAACGGCACCGGCAACACGCTCAACAACCTGGTGCGCGGCAATACCGGGGTCAATACCCTGAACGGCGGTACCGGCAACGATATCCTCGAAGGCGGTGCCGGCAACGACATCCTGACCGACACCTCGGGCACGGCGCTGTTTAATGGCGGTGCGGGTACCGACACCATTACCGGTGGAACTGCTGCCGAGATCTTCCTCGGCGGCCTGGGCAACGACACCTACACCACCGGCGCCGGTAATGACATCGTTCTGTTCAACAAGGGCGACGGCCAGGATACGTTTGCCACCGGCGGTACCGGCAGCGATACGATCTCCCTGGGTGGTGCCGGCCTGACCTATGCCGACCTGGTGTTCACCAAGTCCAGTAACGATCTGGTGCTCAAGGTCGGTGCGACCGACCAGATCACCTTCAAGAACTGGTATGCCACCACACCGTCGAAGCCGGTCGCCAACCTGCAGGTGATGGCCGAGGCGATGGCCGGGTTCGTGGCCGGCGGTAGCGACCCGCTCATGGACCAGAAGGTGGAGAATTTCAACTTCGCCGGCCTGGTCGGTGCCTTCGACGCCGCCCGTGCGGCGAACAGTGGCTTGACCAGTTGGGCGCTGACCAACGGACTGACCAGCTTCCAGCTGGCCGGTTCGGATACGGCGGCCTTGGGTGGCGATCTGGCCTACCAGTACGGAACGAACGCCACCCTGGCCGGCATTGGCGTGACACCGGCCCTGGCCACCCTGTCCGACGCGGCCCTGGGTACCTCCGCCCAAGCCCTGACGCCAATAGCGAGTCTGCAAGTCGGCTCGGTTCGCCTGTCGTGATCGCCGTCCGATCGTCAGCGTAGTACCCGGGGTGGCCGGCAACGGCCACCCCATTTCCGCCCCAACACTCATTCGCCCATGAAAACCCCGTTCCCGGCCTCCGACGTCCAGGCCATCGACTTCTCGCCACCCCTCCTGCGCCTGCAGGACAGCCCACCCAACCCGCTGGGGCACAAGGTGCTCTGGGCGCTGCTGATCCTGCTCTTGGCCTTGTTGCTGTGGGCGGTTCTGGGACGCCTTGACATCGTGGCGGTGGCTGAGGGCAAGCTGATTCCCGAAACCTACGTCAAGATCGTCCAGCCGGCTGAAGCCGGCATCGTCAAGGACATCCTGGTGCGCGAAGGACAAAACGTCAAAGCCGCCCAAGTGCTGCTGCGCATGGATGCCCTGATCACCGATGCCGACGCCAAATCGATCGAAGCCGAGTATCAGCGCAAGCGATTGACGCTGCGCCGCATCGAAGCCGAACTGTCGGGACAAGCGTTCAAGACCCACGACGGCGATCCACCACAGTTGGCCGAGGAAGTAGCCTCGCAATACCGCGCTAACCGGTCAGCCTTGGAGGCCGCCCTGGCCGAAGAACGTTCGCGCCTGGTCAAAGCCAAGCAGGAAATTGCGGCGGCCGAACAGGTCAAGAAGAAGCTCGAAGAGACGGTGCCGCATTACCGCGAACAGGACAAAGCTTACGAGAAACTGGTCAAGGACGGCTTTGCAGGCTCGCTGATGGCCAGTGACAAACGAAGGGAGCGTGTCGAGAAGGAACAGGAACTGCAAACCCAGACCTTCCTGATCGAATCGGCCAAGGCCAGCCGCCAGCAATCGGAGAAGAAACTTGCCCAGATCGAATCCGACTATCGCCGGGCCCTTCACGTCGAACGCAACGAGATTCAGGGCCAGGCCGACAAGCTGGCGCAGGAACTGGCAAAGCAGTCGCATAAACAGAACCTGCTCGAACTGAAGGCGCCGCAGGATGGCGTAGTCAAGGATCTCGCCACACATACCGTCGGTACCGTCGTACAGCCCGGGACGGTGCTGCTGACCCTGGTGCCCAAGGATGAAACCCTGCGCGCCGAAGTGTGGGTCAGCAACGAAGACATCGGCTTCGTGCGCGAGGGGCAGCCGGTCAAGCTGAAGTTCGCCGCCTTTCCCTTCCAGAAGTACGGCATGGCGGAAGGCCGGGTCGAGCATGTCAGTGCCGACGCGGCCGATGCCAACAACGGCAGCAGCAATACCCAGAACGATCCGGCCAGGAAGAACCAGCCGCTGGTCTACAAGGCGCTGGTGGCGCTCAAGGAGATGAAGCTGGAGATGGATGGTGAGCGTTTCTCACTCTCAGCCGGGATGCAGACCAATGCCGAGATCAGGCTGGGGGATCGGACTGTGCTGGAGTATCTGCTGTCACCTGTCAGGAAGGCTTGGCATGAGGCGGGACGGGAGCGCTGATGCAGTGCTGTGCGAGGAATCGCCATCCCACACCGTGGATGCGAATGTGCTGCCTGTCGGAACTGACAGGGGCTTCCGCAGCGGGCCTCTCGCTATGCTCTTCTCTCAAGTTCTGGAATTACGTTGGCGACTCGCAGATTTTTATGGCCGCTAGCCGTAATATCCGATTCAACTAATACGATGACAACAACTCAGGGGTGATATGTTTTGTACGCAATGCGGAAACGCAAATAACGAGGCCGCGAAGTTCTGTTTAGGCTGTGGCGCGGCAATGCAGGCAGGTGTTCATGGCCCAGCCAATACACCTTCGATGCCGGCCTCGACTGCTGGATCAGGAGAATTACGTAGCGAAATCCCCGAGGAGGAGTTCTTCAAGGCGGTCATTGGTCCAAAGCACCAAGATTACTACCTGCGCCAGTTTGCGCGTTTCGATGAGGCTGGCAAGGCTGGCGTTACCTGGCACTGGCCGGCTTTATTCGTCACCTTCTACTGGCTTCTGTACAGAAAAATGTGGCTGAATGCATTTCTGTACTTCGTCGCCCCTTACGTCATCATGATCCCGGTGGGCATCGTGGCAGCCATTGCTGGAACCTCGGGTGGTGGAGATTCGATTCTTGCAGTAGGGAATCTATTGTTCCTTGGCGCAGTATTTTTGTTGCCGCCGCTGTTCGCCAACGCCCTCTATTATCGGCATTGCAAGAAGAAGATTGCCGAAGTGAGAGCATCGACCGGTGAAGTTCAAAGACAACTCGGGGAACTCACAGGCAAAGGCGGTACCAGTGGTGTCATCGTCATTTTCATCCTGGCCTTTGTCTTTATCGCCATCCTGGGGATTTTGGCTGCGATTGCCATCCCTGCGTACCAGGACTACACAACGCGTGCCCGGACGGTCGAGGGAACTTCTGTTGGTAAATCGGCTGCCGATGCGGTCGCCAACTATTACTACAGCCATCAAGTGGTCCCAAGCAGCCTGAGTCAAGCCGGATATGTTCCCTCCCCATCACAGGCGATACGTTCGGTGGAGGTCGACGGCGACAGCGGAGTTGTCTCCGTAATCATGGCGGGACCACCCATTGAAGGGAAGGCGCTTCTCCTGATACCTTCCATTGGGGCGAATAATCAGATTGTCTGGAAGTGTGCTAGCGAGGACATTCCGGATAAATTCCTTCCGCACCATTGCCGGCAGAAGAATTGATGATCTTGAAACCACATACAGCCGAGCTGAGTTGCCTATCCTTTGAGGGACTCTCGGCTTTGCATATTTGCTGAACCAAGAAATCAAGAAACGATATCCTTTGGCAGGTCAGTCCAGTCTTCTTAGTCGCCAAAAATCATGAAATTCCTAATCTATATTTTGATCGCGCTCTCGAGCTCGGCTGCCATGGCATGGCAGATTGAGCCCGTGGTGACACCAACCGACCAGAAGCTTGTGCGACGCGCCAGCATCATGGAGTGGATCGGCCTGACTTTTGGGGATTTTGGCGACCGAATGGTCGGAGACCCGTTACATGAAGCGATTATTCTTCGAGCAGAGGAATGCGATCAGGACAACCCAGCGGATTGCTTCAAGGAGCGCTCGGTATTGGTGCCCGGCCTCGAGCCGCTGTTTGCCGGCGTTCAGTGGAATGACAATCCTCCCTTCGTGCTGGACAAGAAAGGGTTCAAATATGCCTCAGGAAAGATGGCGGCAAGCCGGTGCCTGAATGACACGATCCGTCTTCCCAGGCTCCCCGACTGTTGGTTCGCAGCCATTCGCGATGCCGAGAGGGTGGCCGAAACGGGCAAGGTTTCCGCGAGCCACCCCATTCTCTACCGCAGCCACTATGGGGATCTGCAATTCCTGCACGGAATGGCATACGACGGCGAAGTGGCTTCGTCGACTAGGCAAAAGATGATGATTTGGGCGGAGTTCGCCTACAAAGTTGCGCGGGGCGATATTCCCAGCACAACGCCACTGGACAAGGTGCCAGTGTTGGGCTTTCCGGAATTGGTGGTAATTCGTGACCGTACAGTCGAGTCGTTGTTCACACTGGGTGATCCAGCATTTCGTAGTGACCAAGCGATCAGATTGTTCGCGCTGGGAACGCTACTTCACATGATTCAGGATACGTTTTCCGACGCGCATGCGGAGCGCGGCGAAGAAGGCGGTCAGTGCGAAGGAAGTTCCGGAATGCGCCAGCCTGGCCCTTTAGTCAGATTCCATTCCTACGATTTGCAGGATGCAGGCAAGCACAAGACCGCAGATTCCCGATATTCATTCCACAACCATGATCTGAAAATCGGAAACAACGCCATCCAGGTCACTCGAAACATCCTCGCCATGTACCGCAACAATGCTGATTGGCCGCTTGTGCAGGACTATCTGGCTTGCGTATTCAGGCTGGCTCCCGGGTCGGAAACGGCCAAGCCCGATGCCGGATTTGGTTACGAGAAATGAGTGGACGCTGTTTGAGTGAGAGAATATTGCCAATTTTCTGCAGGACGCCCATTCGTTTTGCCAACCCTAACTATTACAGAGTCTAGAACGTCTCATGGCCAAGTTTCTGAATACAAGTGCTACCAACTATTTTCTGGAAGAGTTGATCAAGGATGCGAAAGATCGGCTCATCTTGATCAGCCCGTTCCTCAAGCTTAATGACCGCATCAAGGAACTCCTCGCTGACAAGAATCGCCTGAAGATTGACGTTCGTATCGTTTACGGCAAGAGCGAACTGCAGCCGGAGGAGATCAACTGGCTCAAGGAGCTGACCTACATCCGCACGAGCTTTTGCAAGAATCTCCACGCCAAGTGCTACATGAACGAAGAGCTGTGCATCATTGCCAGTCTCAACCTCTACGAGTTCAGCCAGGTCAATAACAACGAAATGGGCGTTCTGATTCGGCGCTCTGACGATGCCGAACTCTACAAAGACGCCTACGAAGAAGCGCAACGCATCATTCGCATCAGCGAAGAGGTTCGCATTTCGCTTGAGCGCGTTACAAATGAGACCGAAGTTCAGTCCGAGGCCGAAGAGGTATCTTCAGGCAAGCTGACCACTTCAAAGCTGGCTCAGCGGCTGGGGATCAAGACCAACGAACTGACGGATAGATTTGTGCAGTCCGGGTTCCTTGAGTTGCGGGACGGAAAACACTACATCACAGCCAAGGGCAAGGAGGCTGGTGGCGAGTTTCGCATGAGCCCCAAGTACGGTCCATATTTCCTTTGGCCGGAAAGTCTTCGTGTCTGATTGCAGGCGACCAGTTAAATTTGGCCATTAAATGGCCTCGTTATGACCTTTTTGCTCCCTATATTGGGGGCTGCTACTGACACCATTCGCCATGTTCAAAGTATTTATCAGCTATTCGACGCATGACCTGACTAGCGTTACCGAGCTGCATCAATCCCTCAATGGTACTGGCGTTGAAGTGTTTGTCGCCGAGCATTCAATATCAGCAAGTGAGCCGCTTAGCGACAAAATTTCTGCTGCAATAAGCGTGTGCGACTTGTTTGTACTTCTCTGGAGCGCAAACGCCAAGGCATCGGATTGGGTGCCACAGGAAATTGGTAAGGCGCATTCACTCAACAAGACAATCCTGCCGCTGGTCCTCGATGACGGACTTGCTCTTCCGGGTTTTATCGGCGGGCTGAAGTATCTCCCGGTGTATCGGGACCGACAGGCCGCCATGGCTCAAGTTCAAGAGTTTGTATTGAAGGCTTTTCAAGCCAAGCAGGCTGCTGCTGTTCGCCAAAAAGAGCAAGAAAACGCCCGCAATTTGCTTGTCCTTGGGGGGCTGGTGTTTTGGCTGTTCAATCAGAAGTGATGTGAAAGCATCTACTCTCTGGTACCCGTTCAAGTGATTGTTCCGTTAGCCCGTCATCAGCTGCCGCCGCAAAAAACGGGCATAGCAATTAGATTGGCGGGCCTAACGAAAAACAACAGGTGATTGGCACCCACGGTGAGTCTAGGCATCCTTCTGGCGGGGAAATAAAGGAAACCATTCCGCGCCATCGTAAGTGCCGTTGGTAGGTAGTAATTCAGTTTGAAAACGATATTGTTACAGATGTAAGCCCCTGGCAAGCCCCTATTGACAGATATTTAGCGGGATTCGGGTTGCCAGCAATGCGGCAGCAGTTCGCCGATTTGGCTGTAGGGCTGCGTTGGCAGCCGTGAGAGGATGTCTTTCAGATATCCGGCATTGCGAACACGGTTGGCGGAATCGGCACGGGCACAAAGGTGGGTTACCAATTCGTTCTCGAAGAAGTTGGAGAACCACATGCATGCGATCAACCCCTATTTCATGTTCTACAACTTCTGAAAAATTCACAAGACGCTGTGCGTGACGCCGGCTATGGAGTCAGGAATCAGCGATCACGTCTGGGATTTGGAGGAAGTCATTATGATGCAGATACGAATGCATAAAAAAATGCCCGCACATATGCGGGCTATTTGGCTTAGAAGGAAAGATCAAGAAAGATCAACAACGAGATTTTCGTCTCTCAAAATAGGCCGGAATATTTCTTGAACTTGTTTGCTCGCCGCATCTGGGAAAAGCTTCACCAATTTATCTACCAAATCCGTAAGCTTGTGGATTCCGGTAGCAGCCATCCCAAATTGCTCGAACACGTAGCGCACGCCTTTAATATTGAAACCGGCGAACTCGTCTTGTTCCGAATGGTTGGCACGAAGTACGGTCAAAATTCTATTTTTTCGAACCTCTTTAAAGCTGCAATCGACAATCTGGACGCGAATGCAGTCTAGGTGTTTGTCATAGTATGCGAACGGGCGAAACATGGCATTGCCAAACTGGCTAACGAATTCCTTAGCGCTCCCGGCTAGTGTTTCACTCACTTGAACCTCCGTTATGAATTTCATTCGTCCCTAGACCAGATTTTTCTTTTGTATCGGTCAACCCAATCAATCGGAGCTTCCTGAAGAACAGGGTCTTCATCAACCCAGTTCCAATGCTCAATCCAACCAGCAATATCAGAAAAATTCCCCTTGTGCCTTACATTGTTACTAACTATAACCACAAACACTTGTGTAGATGGAGCCAGTCGCTTTTCCTCAGCCCCGTTCGGGCCACCCTTCCAGAAATAATCGTATGCGGGTTTGCGGGAAAAAACAAATTTATCATCGTCCCCTTCCTTCGCACCGTCGCAATACAGATACCGATTCAAGCCCTGGAACAGGTGAGACGAAAGAATCAGTCCAGGGATCACAAGCCCATACAACTGTGCAATCGCTGAAAACTGTCCTCTCGTTCCCAGACCACGCAATACATCCATCGTTATCGCATATTTAGCCGTTTCGCCAGACTTATGCGTACTCAATAATGGGCCTTCCACAATGAAGTACGAAATCCCATGAGCCGTAATTGTGGATGTTGACATGTGATTTGAACCGTTGAATAAGCCGGGAAACCGTATGATGCTAACAGGATTGGCCAGTGCAGGCAAGTATCTGTGTCATCTGTACCTTCGGGTTATGCAACCCGAATTCAATCCGTTAAACTTCTGCCATTGAACTAACGGCGACACCCAAAAATGACTTCGGCGAATCGATCAAGACCTGTTTTAGCAAGTACGCGGACTTTACCGGACGCGCTTCCCGTTCGGAATACTGGTGGTGGTTTCTGTTCCTGGTGTTGGGAAACGTGGCAGCTGGTTTGATCAGCGAGACCGTGAATGGATTGTTTTCGTTGGCGACCATTCTCCCGACCGTGGCCGTTGGATGCCGCCGGCTCCACGACATCGACAAGAGTGGCTGGTGGCAACTGCTCAACTTCCTGCCGGTCATCGGCTGGATTGTGCTGCTCTACTGGGCTGTGCAAGAAGGCCGGGAGCCGAACCGGTTTTGATGCGTTTCATCTTCCTCTTTCTTCTGGCGTGCTCGGTTCAGGCCGAAACGCTTACCGGTCGCGTGGTCGGGATTGCCGATGGCGATACGATTACCGTGCTTGATGCAAATCGCCAGCAGCACAAGATTCGCCTCGCCGGCATCGACGCCCCGGAAAAAGCACAGCCCTTCGGTGACCGCTCAAAACAGAATCTATCGGCGCTGGTATTCGACAAGCAGGTTGTCGTCGAGTCGAACAAGCAGGACCGCTATGGCCGTACGGTTGGCAAAGTCCTGATGAATGAAAACGATGCCAACCTGGCGCAGATCAAGGCCGGGATGGCATGGTGGTATCGGGACTACGCGAAGGAACAGTCAGCCGCCGATCGCCGGCTGTATGAACAGGCCGAACAGCAGGCGCAGGCTCAACGGCTTGGACTTTGGGCTGACAAAAATCCCACCCCGCCATGGGACTTCCGGCATGCCAGAGCCGGGGTGGATGTGGGTCAGCAGTGCCCATGTTCGGGTGCCACGCGCTGTACCGGTCCGAAGGGTGGGCGCTACTGTTTGACTGAAAGTGGCAGTAAGAAATACCAATAGACATGAACGACGGAGTGTCGGGTGACGAACTGAAGTTCAATCTCGACTTGCCGGTCGTCCAGAAGTCGGCCTTTGCCGTCATTCGGCCCGCTAGCTGATTCGGTCAGTAATGCGTCGGTAAGCTGCCTTTCGACGGCTAATCACGCTAAATAGTTTTGCCCTGCTAATGTATGGTTTACTCTTCTTTGTCAATTTCGAGTCAGGGACGGTAATGCTTCAAGGCTTTTTTAACGCAATTTCTCGGTTTTTTGGCGGGCTTTTCAATAAAGTTAGTGCTCGGCAACCGAGCTATTCCCTGAAAATCTTTGAGGAAAGGCGATTGGCGGCAGCCGCAGCAAAAGCGCCAAGCGTAGCAGCCATGGTGCGTAGTGGAAATATGAATAAGTGGCTTTTGTTTATGTGCCCATGTGGTTGCAGTCAGCAAATTGCGTTGAACCTGATGGAGGGGCATACGCCGAGATGGAGAGTTGATATTCATTCACCGACATCCTTTTCGGTTCACCCCTCCGTTGATGCTACAAGTTGCGGCGCCCATTTTTTGTTGAGGAATGGAGTGGTCATTTGGGCTGATTAGTCCAGACCATGTCCAAGTAAGGACTGGTGTCGGCGCGGCCCCAAAAAGATTGCTCGCCACACATACATTCCTCTCTAGGCTCCAGCCGATTCGTACGGACGCGTGACTGGTCAAGGGCTAACAGCACTTCGGATGATTTACGTTCAGAGCCCATGAAACCCGTCAAACGGTGCAGAAATTCCCCAATGGCGGCGCTAGCAGTAGCGCTCGTGAATGGGATGACGGCTGGGGCAGCATCCTCCAGCTCTGGAGCATAGCCATCCCTTATTTGCGCTTCGCGGTCAGTTTCCGAAAGTGCTTCGATACGCATTCTCGCCGCCGTGATGCGACCACGGCAGAAGAGACACGCTTCGCCCGGAAGGAGTGTTGTAACTCTTCCATGTACTCCACGAATATTCCCCTTGTCCGAATCGATTAGGACCCCCATATCGAAGACTGGAATCAAGTAGCGTAGAGAAAGTTGAACAAGGATCGCCCGGGGAATCTCTTTATCTGTACAACCAAAGACCACGTCGCATTCTCGCAGAGAGCGGGCGGTGGGTTCCTCAGTGATATGGAAGGGGTAGGCATCTACAGTGGTTCCGAAGCCAATCCTCTCTAGATGCTTCTTCGCGATGTCCACTTTGTAACGCCCTTCGTCTGCTAAGGTAGAACCATATACGCGATTGACGTTTGTAGCATCAAGAGTGTCCCCATCGAATAGCGATAGATGTCCGATACCAAGTCGGCATAATTGCTCGGCTATGGGGGAGCCCGTTCCACCCAAGCCAACCACGCCAACATGCATTCGCTTTAACAGGTACTGAATGTCGGCTCCAAAAGCACGCACTTGCCTATCGAAGAACGGTTCTATTGCACCGCGGCCAACTGGACACACTTGGCGAATGCGGTCTCCAACAACCAGAACAGCATCTGCTGGCGTACGGCCGGGCATATATATGCGTCCACATATTTCAGTGTTGGTTAGTACAAGCGTCCCATGTACGCGGTTAGGTACGCGTGCCTGAAGGAATGGAAGCAGACGCGCTTCCTCGTGATCGTCTTGCTCCGAAAATTCCGGAACACCATCAGGGTGAGAATGGGCAAAAATAATGCTGAGATCTTCATAGCGGGCGAGTTTGGCCACACGCGTTAGCGCAGACGAGGAAATGCTCAATCCGTATGCCTCCCGCCGAAGAAAGTCTTCATCACGAATTGGGATGACCGAATTCACTACGAGCTTGGCCCCGCGATCTGAAGTGGATTGGCCACATAGAAGAAACGCTGCCCCTTCGATCCCTGGGCAGTCGAAAAGCAGATCTCGTAGCGTTTCTAGTTGCGACTCCAGAAGGATAATTCTAGTATCCGTCATCATTTCCCCATGCCTTGAAGCTCACGCTGGATCAGCGCGAAGAACGATCGAATCCCATCAAGACCGGGCCGCCAGGTGCCATTAAGGTGACGAGAGAAGCGTTGCCAACTACGTCCGAGATGAGATTCCATGACTTCCGTGGCAACCGCGAATTGTCCCGTCGCAGCGATCCTGATCGGAGGATCGCAGTACCACATGTCTAAGGGCGTCATCGGGTACTGCGAAGGGATCCGGATCATGAGTTCGGTTGCGGCCGGAGCAAAACCTCCAGCAGAGACATCAAAACCTTTGATCAACAGGCAAGCGGCTCCTTGAGAATCAGGCACTAACTGCCAATCAAGCTGCCGTTCATTCAAAAATTTTACGTCTCGGGCTGGAAGTTCCATGTCATTTCCCCCCGGGATTGATGGTGCTCGGTGCCGTGTAGAAGTGAGAGCCGGGCTTAACTTCATACATGACATCCGATTTGATAATGACGTCATCCTTCGGGCCCGGGACTTCAAGCCACAGGTCTCGGTCAGCAGGAACGGGAACGAGGGCCCGGAGTTGGGCACCGGCAACGTTAGTGTCCTGCGCCAACTCGTATTTGACCTCGTCGATAAAAAGCGGGATGGCGTGATGAACGTTGGAGGATTCTTGAGTAGAGGACATAGTCGGTTCTCCGTTGGTTAGTCGTGAACCAAATGTAGCCAATAGTTAGCTAAAAAACAAGTAAAAGTTCTTGAGATTTTTAGCTAAAAAAACTAGACTCTGTTCTGAAACAGGAGAGTTGACGTGACGCCCAAGAAGACTATGACACTCAACCTTACGGAAGCTGAGATGGCGGCGCTGGAAGAGTTGTGTGTTGAGAAGGATATGAGCAAGACTGCCGTGCTTCGCCAAGCGCTGCGGTTGTATCAATTGGTTAACGTGCGCCTCAGAGAAGGTGACAAGCTATTCTTTGAAGACGAAAAAGCGAAAGAGAAGAAGGAGGTTGTCGTCTTGTGAGCTCAACTCACCAAATATTCCTGCTGAGGCAACCGAGCGGCGAGCCGGTTGATGGTCTGCTTCATGAGCGGATTGACAGCGACTATGCATGCGTTGTCGATGACAAGTGGCTGACGCACTTAGCTGCTATGGAAGGACTTGCAGATGGACGTGGCGTCCCTTTTGTACGGCCTGACCATTTCCACTGGAGATGGCACACCAAAGTGCGGGAGTCAGCCCATCTTCTTTCTTGTCCAACCCTGGCAGTTGAATGCGACGGTGAGCCCCAAGGAATGATGTTGTTGAAGACAGATGGGCATTTTGCTCTGCTACCTGATCAGGAACGCAAACCCTTGGTGTATATCTCGTACTTGGCTACAGCTCCTTGGAATTCCCGAGAGATCACGGATCAACCGAAATTCTTGGGTGTGGGAACCGTGCTGCTTCGTGCGGCGATTGCAACCAGTATCGATGCTGAATTCAAGGGGCGAATTGGCCTACATTCGTTGCCGAAGGCCGAATGTTTTTATGAGCGCCATGGGTTCGAGTGCCTTGGCGCGGATCCGAAAAAGGAAAATTTGAAGTATTACGAGCTCAGCCCAGAAGCAGCCGCTGAGTTCATGCGATAGGAGAAAGCCATGAAATTCGAAATGAGTAAGGAATGGCTGGCGCGGAAGCTCGCTCACTGCGATGACGGTTGCGTAGGAGCGGGTGGTACATCTCTCGAGGAATTCAAGAAAGACGTTGAGCAAAGGACAGTCACTCCGGCAACTCTTGCTGACGTTCCGACCGAACTTGGTAAAGTTATCCGTTTTGTCAGAGAACAAAAGGGATGGACGCGAGGTGAATTGGCAGCATTGGCCGACGTAGATGAAGCTGAAGTTGAGTTGCTGGAAAGTCAAAAAAACTACAACCCAAAGCCACGAACCGTCACACAGTTGGCAGGCGCATGTCATTTTTCAAAAGAAAAATTTATTGAACTTGCTGGTCATCGGTCTGCAAGTGCAGCTAACGACCCAATCGTCAGATTTGCGGCCAAGTCAGGCAGCGTTGGCTCGATTACAGATGATGAATACGAGGCAATTCGAGCTCTTGTAGAGGTACTGTCGCAGGACTGAACTGATTGCTGATGAAGAATATTCAGGTAGACACCAGAACATCTAGAGATATTGATGAGCGGATTGACCGAATCCACCGTGATATTGGGTATGTAGACGGAAAGGTGCTGCTACCCGAAGTTCGGGATTTGCTTCGCCTTGATCTCCATTATTACCGTGCGGACGACTCCAATATTCTCGATGAGGTCGTACACAAGCTAAAAGTGGGGGCAAAGCAGATCATCCTAAGGCCTACGCTTCTAATCGACGCTGTAAGGAAATTCGATTTGAGCGCGTTGTTTGTGCCAGACCGAAAGCGAATTCTCATCGATGCGAGCGTTCACGATCTCAAGAAACGTTGGTACGAGAGCCATGAAATAGCTCACAGCATTGTCCCTTGGCATGCAGACTACATGCTCGGAGATGACAGAACGACATTGGCTCAAGATTGCCATGAACAGATTGAGGCTGAGGCCAATTACGGCGCCAGTCGATTGCTATTTCCTCAAGCTCCATTTTTGGATGCAAGTTCCTCAAGTGACCTAAGCATCGCTTTTGTTAGAGAACTCGCAAAGCACTTTGGTAATACGATCACCAGTACCCTCTGGAGGTGCATTGAACAGAGCAATGAGGTTGCTTTTGCAACAATCGGCGACCACCCAAGGCATCCTCAAGAAGGTAAGCCAAAGATCGAATATTTTGTTCGCTCTGAACTCTTCGAAAAGCAGCTTTCTAGAGTTGGTGAAGCGGATATTTGGGCATGGCTTCAGACCTATTGCGCATATAGAAAAACCGGACCGCTGGGTTCATCAGAAATTGTGCTTCCAGACGACAATGGCGAGCCACAAGTCTTCCTCTTTGAGTCATTCAGCAACGGTTACAGCGTCTTGACACTGGCGAAGAAGCTCCGCTCCTCAGCGTTGGTTGTCACCGTGGCATCCGAAGTAATATCTCTTCAGTAGGCTCATAGCCGACAATTGCCAAGCAGTTTAAGAATCTTAGATTCGACAACTCTGACGCTTTCCAGTGGGGGGCAGCCGCTAAGTGACCCTTTTCAGCCGAATTATTTCCTCCATCTTTCGGCAGCGTTGGCCGATTACCACCCGTCCAACCGGTAACTTGCGCCGCGCAAGCTACCGCAGGTTGCAACGCACGGTCATGAATCCAAGGGTAACTCTTTCGAGGTGGCCATAAATATGGCTAATTTCTGTTTAGAAATATGGCGCCCGCGTGCTATGCCAGTTTCCGAAAGATCGCACGATACAACTCGCGCATCCGTCCCAGTCGCGTAAGGTCGGGCACCTCCGGCCCATAGCGGTATTGTTCGAACAGACTCGTCAATTCCGTAACTTCCGGGCGAATGTGATCCCGATAATAGGTAGCCTCTCGCAGAAATTCGCGGGTGTTGGCGGTTGGTGCACGCGGTGTTTCGGCAATGAAAAAAAGTCGTTCCATGGCGCGATAGAACTGCGTGGCGCCAGCGGTGCCGCTGCCATGCCGGGCAAGGGTTACCAGTTGCAGATAGTCAAAGCGTGTCCGCAGCCACGCCACTGCCTTGACCTCGCGCAACAACAGGGCGGTAACGATCAAGAGCACCAGCAGCAATAACGCTAATAGACTGGTCAGCACCACCGTGCGGTTTTCTTTCAGCCATTCCTTGAGTTGCTTCCACAAATCCTCAAGCGCCTGCTTGATTGGCGCCAGTGCCTCGCCGATGGCTTCGTCGAGACTGGCCATCTGCATGATGGCGCCGGATTGCCAGGCGGGCATGCCGGGGCGTTTTGCCGCCTCGCGCATTTCGGCAGGGGTCGGCCAGCCTCGTCCGGGCGACATCCCGTAGCCTTCTCCAGACTCTCCGGAGGTCGAATTGCCAGCGCCACTTCCCGTGCCGCCACTGTCTCCCTGACCGGGATTGTCGGACCCCCCGCTACCTGAGCCCTGGCCTGCGTCGTCACCGTCCCGCCCATTGCCCTCATCGCCGCCGCTGGATTGCCCTGACTTTCCGGCTTCCTGGGGTTCGCCGAGGAAACCGATATTGGTCAATTGCCCATAACGCCACTCCAGGCCGAGCCAGGTAAGTTGTGGCGTTGCCAGATACAGCAAGCCGCCGAGTGCGAGAATGATCGACGTTGCCGCCGCAATGGCCAGACCCTGCCCGGCAGGTGCGGCGTTGCCGAGGCTGGCCTGACGAATGTCCTGCGCCCGGCGGCTGATCTGTTCCGACACCATCGTGAAGACGACCGCGATGATGTAGGGAATCAGGTAGAACAGCATCGTCCAGTCGGCGCGGTAATGCGCTGCGGCAAACATGACCATGACCGCCGAAACGAGCAAGCCGAAATGCAATTGGCGCCTTGTCGTCGTCACACAGTTCAGCGAGGCCTGCAAGACAACCAGCATGTACAGACCGGCGCGCGGGAAACCCCACATCGGGATGAAGACTATGACCGACGCGACCAGACCAAGGAGCAGCACGATCTTTTGCTGTCGCGGCCCGCTCTCGTTGGCCTGGCCGTGCTGCCTCCAGCCCACCAGCAAGGTCCAGCCAAAGACCAGCATCCAGAAAAACATCTCGAACCCGAAACTGCCGTACTGGATATCGAGAAAGGCATTGCAGGCCACCGCCAGCATCAGCGAGGCGAAAAGGCCGAGATAGGCTGGCAGGTAGGTCAGTGGCGCACTCATGTGTTGAACAGCCGCACCAGATCATCACCCCGGCGCACGGTCACGCAGTAGGCCCCAAGTTCCAGGAGCGCTGCCGTGATCTCGGTGTGGTTGGTCAATAGCTCAGAGGGTGCGCCTTCCGGCAGGAAGCTCGCCTGATCGAAGACCACAGCGAACAGGTTGGCCTGGCGGGCGCGCAGCGTTGCCAGTGCTTGCAGGGTATCCGCCCAGCGCGGCTGCTTTTCGGAAAGGAATGCGACAACCGTTTCGCCGCGTAGGCAGTGCGGTCCGATTTCAGTGAGCAGATGGGCGTAGGGTATGTTGCCATCACAGGCGACCACGGCCAGTTCATTGAGTATGCCCTGGAAGTGTCCGTCGCCGGCCCCGGGCAGTCCGCGCAACGAAACTTTGCCTTGTCCCGCTATCCGCGTCCGTGTGTTTTGTGCACAGGCCGCGCGTGCGATGGAGGCGGCGATCCGTACGGCGTACTCGAATGTAGACTCCCGGCCAGTACCGACGTTGGCCTCGGCGGCTTGGTCGAGCGCGATGTAAAGACAGGCCGAGGCCAGTGGTTCGTATTCGCGAACCATCAATTCGTTGAGTCGGGCAGTCGTCGGCCAATGGACATGGCGCGGGTTGTCGCCGCGCCGATATTCACGCAGCCCCGAGAACTCCGCTGCCCCCGCGCCTTCGGGCAACAGGTAGCCGCCACGATGGATCTGACTCGGGGCGCCGCGCAGCGGTAGCGCCAGAATGGTGAAGACGTCCGGATAGATGGTCAGTGTTTGCAGCCCTTCGTTCCGGCTGAATCTCGCTTCGGTCAGCCCCAGCGGAAAGCTCGACGCCAAGCCAACGGGGCCGAGACGGTAATACCCCCGCTTTTCGCATAGCACAGGAACCTTGAGTATCTGACGCTTCCTGCCCGGCAGATACGTCAGCATGCCAAGCACTTTCTCGCCATTTGCCCCCTTGCTGTCGGCGAAACCGACGAATGGCAAGTGATCCACCAGTTCGACCATGAAGCGGGGCAGCCAGCCACGGTTTTCAACAACGACTTCGAACTCGATCGTTTCTCCTTCCTCCGCCCGGCTTGGCCCGCGGCGGCTGACCGACAGTTGCTTGACCAGCCAGCGCGGCCAGGTAAACCCCGTGATCAGCGTGGCGCTCAACAGTGCCGCAATGGCCCACATGAAAACCTGGGCGCGATTGATGGCGGCCAGATAGGCGACCGCGGTCAATGCCGACAAAACCAGTATTTTGCGCCGTGCCAAAAACCAGTCGGAGATGCTGCCGGAGGCCATGGTTCAGACCGGCGGCGGCAACTGGTTGAGGATTTCGTTCAGAATGTCGCGCGCCGTTCGGCCGGCGGCAGCAGCCTGCGGGCGCACGATCAGGCGGTGCTCAAGGATTGCCCCGGCCATTGCCTTGACGATGTCGGGCGTGACGAACGTCTGGCCGCGCAGAAAGGCCATGCCTTGCGAACCGCGGGCCAGCGCCAGGGTGCCGCGCGGGCTGACGCCCAGGCGGAGGTCGGCATGTTCCCTGGTTGCTGCTGAGATTCGCACCATATACGCCGCAACGTCGGCGTTGATATGGACAGCTTTCACCGCTTCGCGCGCAGTGAGGATTTCGGTGTCGTCGATTACTGGCATGAGACTGTCAATCGGGTGCGCCTGCGCCTGTGCCGCCAGGATCCGGACCTCTTCATCGAGCGTCGGGTAGCCGACATGCAGGCGGACGAAGAAGCGGTCCAGCTGCGCCTCGGGCAGCGGGTGCGTACCGGCCATGTCGATCGGATTCTGGGTCGCCAGCACCATGAACACCTTGGGCAGGTCGTAGCTGACGCCATCGACGCTGACCCGGAATTCCTCCATGCATTCCAGCAACGCCGACTGAGCGCGCGGTGTCGCCCGATTGATTTCATCGGCCAGCAGAATGTGCGTGAACACGGGGCCGGCGCGAAACTCGAAATCGCTGGTTTTCTGGTTGTAGATGGGAACGCCTGTGATGTCCGAGGGCAGAAGGTCAGGCGTGCATTGCAGTCGCTTCATCTCGACATTGACCGAACGCGACAGGGCACGCGCCAGCATGGTTTTGCCAGTGCCGGGCACATCCTCCAGCAGCACATGCCCGCGACAGAGGAGCGAGACGACAGCCAGCTCGATGACCGGCCGTTTGCCGATGATGACCTTCTCGATGTTCGAGATGAGTAAATGAATTGCTTCCATTGAATGCTTCCGCAAAAGGATGACTGGCAATCTGCCGAATTTAATATTTTAGCGGCATGCAGATTCTCTGGAAATTACCAGATGTCATCGGCGCCGGCACCTATCGGAAACGACAGTTGTGTTCACGCGCGTCCCGTATTACCCGCTCTGTGCGGAATGCTCTGCGATGGGATTATCGAAGTAAGACTTGCCAAGTTTGGTTGTGCACGGAAGCGGTAATGAATACTCGATTTTGCGCAGATTGAATATTTGGTGTCTTGCACGAACGGCCGTAGAAATTAGGAGTTAATTTGAAGCTGGTTTTGGTCAAAAAACTGCACCCAGTGATCGACAACTTTGTTGAGCGCATGATCGAACCAGATTTCTGAACCGTCGTTTCCGACGAGAACAAGTGCGGAAACATCAAAGCCTGAGGAAAACGCTTCTCTGGCAAAAGCGCCTTGGTGGCATTTGGCTTCTTTGAGTTGTGGCACGTACTTGCTTATGCCCCCATGTTTGCTGGCGTTTGCAACGTCTTGAAAGAGTGAAAGCTCCGGACACTGGTGCGTCATTCTGGTTTGAAGTTGTTTCAGCGTCTGAATGCCAAGCTTATTTCCATACTCTTTGAATACCCAGTCGCAAAGCGACCACGCATCGATTGCGCATTGATTGGCCAATTCAGCGTTTAGAGGGTCTTGCTCGAAAGCGGCCGCTTTTTCTCTTAATACGCGTAAAACATCTTCAGCGCTCTGCCTTCCAAAGGATTGCATGTGTAATCCTTGCCTATCCGGTTGACGCAGATGGAATACTGGAGGCAGGGTGCTTCCATTCACCGGAATATAGCTCGGTGTAGGTTGGCGCTACAACGCTGCCCGCTATCCCCATAAGTGACCGAAAGGTGTTGAACGGATAGAAGCGGCGGTTGAATCGAAAAGTGAATTCGTTCAGGTAGGCCTGCAAATGTTGCGCGCTGACCCCGTGGTGAATGCTGTTAATCCACGTCTTGAGATTCGCGAACACCAAATGGATTATTGGTAAGAATTCTTCGGCTACCTCATGATCCCCACATTGAGCAACGGCATGATGGTTATAACCGCGCTTTTGCAAACTGGCATACGCTCTCCAATCATCGGTGACGATCAACGTGCCAGGTACGACAGCACTTTCTACAAAGCAACATAACGAGTCCGCGCTCCGATCTGGCACAACAGTCAGACGGACACGACCTGCGTACCGCCCTCCCTTTCTTTTATTTTGGGCAGTTCCCGGTTTGCGCTTCCGAACTTCAACTGCACAGGCGACTAGGGTCTTATGATGGACGCCTCGACCTTCGCCGCGTGTTCGACCACCAACCCATGTTTCATCGACCTCCACGTATTGTTCTGGCAAACCGCCAATACGGTCTTGATCCGGTCTCACCATTCCCGCCCGCAGTTTATGCAACATCCCAAATGCAGTCTCATACCTGGAAAGGCCTAGTTGTCGCTGAAACTGAACGGCAGATATCCCTGGCGTTTGGCTAGCAACAAGATAAGCAGCCCAGAACCACGTCGATAGCGGCGTGTGACTCCGTTCCATTACGGTTCCGGCCAATAAACCCGTCTGTCGCCGGCAAGAACGGCATTGCAAAATGCCGGGGCGGTTAGCGATGCGGAATGGTTCGCCCACGACACCGCAATGCGGGCATGAGAATCCATCCGCCCACCGCGCTCGCTCGAGATAAGCAGCACACGCTGCGTCGTCAGGGAAAAGCTCTTGAAATTCTGGCAGAGACTCTGGAAACGGAAGATCATCCCGGGCCAGGATGTCTACGGCTTTCTTTGTTGACGTCTGTGCCATCGAAATTGGTAAAGCTGACAAATATGCGTGATCATCTCCCAATAGCTAGCACTAGGATCAAGACCGTCAAGCGTTGCCAGACTAGGCGGGGTGACGTTGTCGATCGCCATCGGAATGAACAGCATGAAGTCGAGACCAACCTCATGTGCATCGGCCATTTGGCGTACCGGTAGCCGCCGGAAATACTCCATCGTTTTAGATGGGTCGTCCTTCGTATTGCTGCTGATCCACTTACTGAAATCCAGCCAAAGAGATTCGTCGCCAGTGGACAGCCTTGCCAATACATCGGATTCGAACTGTCCAGGTTCCAACCGTGGATCTTTCTTCCGATTGTCGGCGACATTAAGGTATCGCTGGCAAGTGCCAATGATCAGCGTCGCCACGACAATCGTTAACGGATTGTTGGCATGGCTTGCCCGCATTTCTCGTTCTATATCCTGGAACCGCGCATTTTTGTTGCGGTGCGCGGTAATTACCGACTTGTTTTCGATAATGATTCGCACGTTGCGAAGATCAGGCCTGCCGTTGTCATCTGCGGCCCCTATGAGCAAATCCGTTGTACGGCCGTCGAATGCTTTCTCATTCAACCATTCACGGATGACGCCGGCCTTCCGATCAATTGCGAAAGCCTCGCAATGGGTATCTAGGTCTTTAACGATTTGGCGAACAAGAGCGTCTGAGTGCCCTTCCTTGCGCTGATTGTGGTATCCCGCACTGATGATGTTATCCAGGATTGGATCGAAGGGAGATGCCATCATGCGGCCTTCCGGAGGTTATCGAATAGGTGTGCTGGAACGGGCAAATGCCTCATAACTCTGCTTTGCAGGCGGATGAAACCATTAGCGGCACGCTGGCAATGATTGATCAGCCAAGTTTCTGCCTCGGACCCGTTTAACCACTCGGCCAATGCATTGATATCGATGCCGTCGTTCGGAACTATGTAGTAAACGCTATGCAACGGGAGGATTGCGCCCGTGCGGTCAATCCAGAATTTCGGCCGCTCACCGATATCCTTGCAGAGAATCTTTGGCATTCTGATGTCCGGTAGCGGACAATTATCGTGAAAGGCATACCATGGCTTGTTCTTGGCACAGGTGCGCTGTTCGAGCTTCTGTCTGGTTTCCTCTTTGCGAAGGAATGTCCCAAGGGGGCCCAGCTTACGTTCATCCATCAGAGCGCCGGAGGGCTCGTAGGGAAGTAGCAGCACCTTGTTTGGCTCCGGAATCCTTTCTTTCGATAACGACAAGTCGCGGCCAGCAAGCGCAGGGTGGGCAAATCGGCGCAACGCGCCAGGAACGGTGTCAGCAGGTTGCACGAACACCCCGTCTGCGCCCGTAGCGATTCCGGCGCTGATTCGTCGGCAACACGTGGATAAGGCGACCCTTCCTTCCTGTACGGCTTCATGGCCCATTACGGTGGGCAGCCATGTTGCGCCATTGGTCGGCAAGCGGACATCACGGCTGTCGCCGTTCCGGAGACGAATGGTAGTCGCCTTTCCTCTCGGTTCATTCTTCAGCGTCGTAATGCCAGGATAAGTTGTGTGGTCGCTAAAAGTATCTTCGGCCACCAGTTCAATCGATTCAAGGTTGAACCCAGCCATCAACTTCCTGAGCGGACTGGCCGTCTCGACATAGATAAATTTTTCCGGTGTGACGAACACCAGGCGGCCACCATCGAGCATTTCCCTAAGCGCTTGCTCGAAGAACAGCATGTAGAGGTCGAACCGTCCCCGAGCCGATAGGTATTTGATGCGATATAGCGCTCGTTCCGCTTCGCTGATGTGCTCAAGTGACACATACGGGGGATTGCCTATAACGAACCGAAATTTCGGTAGCGAAGCTCGACTTAGGTAATCCGCATTGACAATTTCAACGCAACTCTCATTTTTGAAACGCTGCCGGGCTTTTTTTGCGTGTGCCGGGTTGAGTTCGACTCCAATAATCTTCGGCGGGTGTGTCTTATGCGCTTTGCACCAACGCAAAACGCCGGCGATGAATTGCCCGTCCGCGCACCCAGGATCGAGCAAAAAATCAGTCGCGGCTGGACTCATACCCGTAAACAAACGATCAACCATCAGGTCGACGAGAGCGTCCGGTGTTGGCACGTAACCTTTCATTGAGCGTCCTCCAAATACCGCCCATACGATCCTACATCTAGCGTATGTCTGCGTCAACCGGATAGGCGAGGTTCTTACCAACGAGCACTGTTACGTTTGGAGACAACTCAACAGGCATCGAGCCCTCGATAGATTTGTACTTCCAAACCTGCGCTTTGATCAGCGTAAGCATGCTCCTCCTCCAACTATTAATTTCCGGCAGAGCGATAGTCCCCCACCTAGATTACCTGTGTAGCATACCGTATGCCGGCAATTAGCGTGTGCACTGCTAACATGACAGCTGTTCAAGCGGCGTGATGAGATGAAGCCATGACCGAGCACCTGCCTTATAACGACCAACCGATTGAAAGCCCATGTGATGATCGTTTTGGCGTTGACCCGTTTGCGCGCGCCCTGGCGGCGAGCATTCGCAAGATGCACTCCCCCCAGGGGGCCGTGATGGGTCTCAATGGTCCGTGGGGTTCCGGTAAAAGCAGTGCGGTCAATCTCTGCAAGCACCATCTGGCTGAAGCGGTCATGGCGAATGAGCTTGTCATCATCGATTTTGCCTGCTGGTGGTTTAGAGGCGAGGACGCCCTTGCACTCGCCTTCTTTCGAGAGCTTTATGCCGGTTTGGGCCCGAGTCTTGGCGAAAGGGCCAAGAAAAAGCTGCCGAAACTCGGGGCGCGCCTGCTCCGGGCCGGCGCGCTGGTCGGGAAAGTCGCGGAAGCGGCGGGTGCTGTGATCGCCGGAGGCATCGCCGAGAAAGGTATGGAGTGGATTGCGGGCCTGATTGAGCAAGATGAAAGTGTCGAGGTGCTTCATGCCGAGCTTTCGACTGCCTTGCGGGAACAGAGAAAGCGCTTTCTCATTGTCATTGACGACATCGATCGGCTCTCGCCAGACGAGGCTTTGCTGATCTTCCGGCTGGTCAAATCCGTCGGCCGTTTGCCGAACGTCATGTATTTGTTGGTTTATGATCGTCAGCTCGCCGAACGAATCGTCAGTGAGCGCTATCCGTCGGAAGGCCCACATTATCTTGAAAAGATCGTCCAGGCTGCGTTCGAATTGCCTGATCCGTCGGCGCTGGATGTTCAACAGCATCTGCTGGCGCTGGTCGAGTCGATCTGCGGTGCCCCCGCGGAGGCGGATATAGTCCGTTTCATGAATATCTTCTACGAAGGTATCTCGCCGACGATGCGGACGCCGCGAGATGTTACGCGCTTTACCAATTCAATGAGCGTGTCATGGCCAGCTGTGGCCGGCGAGGTGGATCGTGCCGATTTCCTCGCGCTGGAGATGCTTCGACTATTGCATCCCACGATATATCGCGCCATCCGCCAGAATAAGGAGCAATTGAGCGGTAGCGGACGCCGAGAGGGGCGTGATCGTGAGGCGGCAGCACAGCACTTCAACGACCTGTTCTTCGGAGCTACACCACAGCCAGACCATGACCGGATGCGACGTCTGCTGATGCGGCTGTTTCCCGCACTGGAATCCGCTTGGGAAAACATGGGCTATGGCGAAGGATTCGCAAGGCAATGGGCGCAGGAACGCCGTGTGTGTTCTTCAGACCATTTCGACACCTACTTCCGCTTCTCGATCGGCGACGAGGTGCTCACGAGCACGGAACTTGATGCGTTCCTGGCCCGCGCGGATGACATCGAGTATGTGAAGACCACGCTGCGTCACGCATTAACCGTGCTGCGGCGGTCGGGGGGCACCAAGGTGGCCGTATGGCTCGGCGAGTTGACGACGCATGCCGAACGCGTGGATTTCGGCAAGATCGAGGGGCTTTTTACCGCACTTTTCGAAATTGCCGATGAGATCAACGTTGAAGCTGATGCTGCAAAGGCCTTCAGCATCGGTAATAACGAGCTTCGCCTGCACTGGCTGCTTCGAGCGCTGACGAGGGGACGAACGTCGCTCGACGAACGCTCCGCGATCTTTCGACGGGCCTGCAATACGGCCTCTCTTGGCTGGCTTGCCGACTTCACACGTTCGGCCTGGACCGACTATCACCCAAGGGAAGGCAAGGCGACCGAACCGCCGGAGAATTGCCTGACTACCGAAGCGGATGCGGAAGATCTCCGCGTCGTCCTGCGCTCACGAATCGAAGCCGCAGCAGCGGATGGAACTCTCATCGCACATAGAGATCTGCCCTTTCTCCTGCAATGGTGGCTGGAGCTGGATGCCGACGATGGCGCCAGAGTCCGAGCATGGACTTCTGCAGCCTTGTCCACCGATGACGGCGTACGGCATTTCGCCAAGGCTTTCACCTCATACGGCTGGACCCAAGGAATGGGCGATATGGTCGCAAGGCGCACGACACGAGTTAGTCCCAAAGGCATGGATCGATTGATCGACTTGGATGCGTTCCGATTGCGCGTTGAAGCCGTTGCCGGCGTGGATGCGAACCCGGAAATTCGGGAGTTCCTAGAGGCTTGGCGGCGTGCCGACCAGGGTAATGATGATTAGGGAATTGCCTCGTAGGGGCGTGTTTCGCACTCCGCAGATCGGTGTTGTCCTCAGTAAATCCGGAACCCGATTATTGTTTCTCTTCGATCGGAAGCGCCTCAAGGATGCGGTTTAGATAGTGTTCAGCAGTCTTTGATGCCTCTGATTCAAACGTGTGATGAAGCCGCGCCCACGAAATGCCGTGGTCTGACGCAGATGGAAGGGTTGCACTGCCTTTGTGGGCGCAGTCCATCAGCATCATGATAAGTGCCCCTTTCGCGAGGTCTGCGCCCGACTGATTCCACATGACTAAGGTAGATATTTTTTGGGATTCACGTTGTTGAAGCTCCAAAACATATCTGGGGGAACCTTCGTGTTCGACTCGCACAAGAAATGCTAATCGGCGACGTCTGTTCTTTTGATCGGCGTACAACCATGCTTTTTGTCTTCCATCCAACTCGCCTGGGTAAACATTGAATTCAATGCCTCGAACCCGAGCAAAATCCTCGAGAACCAATAAGAAATCGACTCTAGCCAAGCTCTTGTCTCGAATGCCCAAAATCAAATCGAGAATTTGGCGGTAAGTATCCGAACCGATATGCGGATCAATATCATCGGTTGCTGTGGGACGGAAGTTTTGTCGTTTCTCGATGCCCTCAATGACTGTGCGTCCGATTAGCTGCCCGGAGCTTTGTCCATCAATCACTGACCCTTGGTAGGCTTCGCTCATAAATGCGCGCCAGTTCTTAGGCTCGGATCGGGTTTTCGTGTCACTTTGAGGAAGTTTGATCGCTGGAATTTTTCCGAGTTCGGGAAAGCGTTCTGATATTTCCGATTCAGACAGGCGAGATGGCAATCCAGCGCCGGAAGGCGCTTCCACCGCCAGTGCGCTAGGTGCTGGCGTGTTTTGATCAGGGGTAGAGAACGTACCGGCCGGCATGTTGCTTACAGGGCGTTCATCCCGGTTGTTTTTGTCGAGGCGTCCATCATTGTCTCTATCCCATTTCAACTCCGTGAACGGCGGCTTCCAATCACATTGAATGATGCGGGTGACAAAGAGCCGCGGACCGTTATTAGAGGGGAGATTTCGACAAAGAAATTTGAATTCGGCAGGAGTATTAAATGGTGGCAGGGCGTGAATCATTCGCTCGCCACGTTTATTGCCAATAGCTGCCGTTCTGAGAAAAATCTCTTGGGCTTGCTTTAGCGCGTACGAATCGAATGCAAAGCGGGCGAGGAACTTTGCATCTGCATCAAGCATTTTTCGACGGAGCCAGATTGCGGCTCGACCCGATGCGTCGATCGCTGTATTTGAAATACTCCACAGGTATGTGTTGGGGTCGAGAAAACGGTCACTTAGGGCAGATTTTGTAAGTACGTCGGAGGTGGCATAGAAAAATCGAAATATCTCTACAGCAGGGATGACGACCGCGTATTTTTCGTTGTTGACTTCGAAGCCAACGAAATTCGCATTGTGCTCACCATTGGGGTTGGCTCGCGCTCCTTTGGGGGCCGGAACAATCAAGTCACCGGATTCGTCTTTGTGAAATCTATCGAATACTCGCAATTTCGTTGGATGGCAATCAAGTCGGCGGGTGAGTGTTCTATCCTCAGAGAGGATTTGATATCCGTCTTCAACGAGACAGCCATCCAAGAGGACAGAGTTGATGGGGAGTAGTGGTAATTCTCCGACTGGTAAGTTTGCTGTGACGAACGGGCCCTCGAGCTTTCCCTTGGGTTCGCCGCTTGATTCCTGGACCAAAATCTTTCTTAAGAAGGTAAGAATCCGTAGATCGTGGTGATTCGTTCCAGGATTCGATTGAAGCTTGCCGTACCAGCGAATAGCCCAGTATCCAGGCAACTCTAGGGATTGATGAATGGTGTTGGTCATCGACTCCTCAGTCGCAAATAACGACTGCCATTCTCAAATACCGTCGCCCAGTCTCAAATAGCGATATATCTTGGACCTTGGGCAGATCAGCCGGGGCGAGATTGACCGTGATGCGCTTGCTCGGGAAGTCGAATCCGGAATTGACGATGGCGGCCCGCACGCGGTCGCGCGCTTCCTTGACCTCGGTATCGGGGAGTCCGACCAGCGTAAAGCTCGGCAGACCGCTGGCCAGATGTACCTCGACCGTGACCGGGGGCGCCTGCAGGCCGTCCAGACCCCGACTGTGGGCGATGGCGAGCGCCATCGTTGCCGGCTAGGCCGACCGCGCTTTTTCCAGCGCCTCGACGCGGGCTTCCAGTACCTTCAGTTTTTCGCGGGTGCGAGCCAGGACCTGGGTCTGGATATCGAATTCTTCTCGGGTTACGACATCAAGCTTGGCGAGCAGGCCGCTCACTGTCGCCTTGACATTTTTTTCCAGATCCCTGGCTGGCGAATTGGCGAGCAGCGTACTCATTTTGTTGCCGATTTCTTCAAGTGTTTTGGGGTCGAGCATGGAAATCCTCCGTATTAAAAAAAGTGTAACACAGCGTCCTGACTGTCGATTTGGCGAATTGGCACGCCGTTGGTGCGTAGCCATTTTCGACCGCACCTGAATGGTGCGCCAAGCGCTCATCACTTTGACTTGGCTTTCAAATTCCCTTGATTTTCATCAAAAAACTAGCCTGGCACGGCCCGTGCTTATGCTGTGCTGCACAAATTCTTTTTAACTTCACCGTAGGAGAAACATCATGAACAAGTCCCTAATCGCTTTGGCGCTGGCTGGTGCATTCGCGATGCCGGTCATGGCCCAGACCAACGACGCATCCAAGGACGAGGCTGCACCGGAAAGCCCGCACAGCTTTACGGGTAATGCCGGTCTGTTCAGCAGCTACCGCTTCCGTGGCATCGCCCAGACCTTCAACAAGCCGGCAATCCAGGGCGGGGTCGACTACGCGCACTCTAGCGGTATCTACGTTGGCAACTGGAACTCCAACGTCAACTCCGGCGCCGGTTTCCCCGACGGCAACCTGGAAATGGATTTCTACGGTGGCTACAAGATGGCCTTCGGCGACTTCGGCATCGACGTCGGCGGCATCTACTACTACTACCCGGGTACCGACTTCAACGGCAGCACCGTCAAGAACGGTGAAATCTATATCGGCGGCAGCTGGAAGACCGTTTCGCTGAAGTACTACTACGCGCTGACCGATTACTTCAGCGTCAAGGGTCCGAACGGCGAAGGCACCGATGGCACGGGTTACATCGATCTGTCCGGCACCTACGATCTCGGTGATGGTTGGGGTCTGGTCGGCCATGTCGGCTATCTCAACTTCAAGAACGTCTCGAATGCCAGCTATACCGACTGGAAACTTGGCGTGACCAAGGATATCAGCGGCTGGGTTATCGGTCTTTCGTACATCGACACCAACGCCGATGGTGATTGCGGCCAGGGTCAGTTCTACTGTTTCACCAACAGCCTGGATTCGTCGGGCAATCTTGGCAACAAGAACATCAATGCCGGTGGCGCGTATGGCGTGCTGTCCCTTTCCAAGTCGTTCTGATCGAGATCGCTCGGCCGTTGCCGGCAAACCGGCCGGCAAACCGGCCGGCAATGGCGAGCCAGCCTAATTTTTAGGGGAAAACTCATGAAATTCGTTACTGCCATCATCAAGCCGTTCAAGCTTGACGAAGTGCGTGAGGCGCTGTCCGCCATC
>Ga0209310_1000380_pt1 | contig 53783 bp, 37 predicted proteins | sample AD_UKC030_MetaG_FD_184415 | JGI IMG/M metagenome (GOLD analysis project Ga0209310, IMG submission 184415) | Active sludge microbial communities of municipal wastewater-treating anaerobic digesters from USA - AD_UKC030_MetaG (SPAdes) (version 2) | ecosystem: Engineered > Bioreactor > Anaerobic >...
CCCCGATGCCGCCCCCGATGCCGCAGATGCCGATGCCGGCCGCGCCGATGAGCTATCCCCCCTTCCCCTCCTATCCGCCCTACCCCCCGCGGCCCCCGGAGCGGAGGCCGCCGCCCGAGCCGGAGGGTCCCGCCCCGGAGGAGCTCGACGAGGGATTCCTCGCCCCGCCCGAGGAGCTCGAGCCGGCCGAGGCCGAGCTGCCCGAGTACATCGAGGAGCCCGAGCTCCCCGAGGAGCCCGAGCTCCTCGAGGACGGGCTCGCCGAGCTCCCCGAGGAGGCCCTCGCCCTGCCCGAGGAGGAGGCCGAGGAAGCGGAGCCCGAGCCCGAGGAAGGGAGCGCCCTCTCCCTCGACGAGGAGCCCGAGGATGTCTGGGCCCCCGAGGCGGAGGGCCTCGAGCCGGAGCTCCCCGCGGGCGAGGAGGCGGGCGCCGGGAGTCCGGGCCTGCCCGAGCTTCCCGGCCAGGAGCCCGCCGCGGCCGAGCCCGAGCCGCCTGGCCGCCCCGGGGCCGAGGCGGCGCAGGAGGCCGAGCCGCAGGCCGAGGACCAGAAGAGCCTCCTCGGCGAGCGGACCGCCCGCCTCTTCGAGTACCTCGAGGGCCTCTCCGAGTCCCTGCCCGAGGACAAGCGCGCCGAGTTCGAGGCCTCGGGCCTCAAGGACAAGATGGAGGACCTCATCGAGCGGCTCAAGGAAGGCCCGGCCTCCGCGGCCGGCCGCCCCTCGGCCCGCCTTCCCTTCGGCCTCCTGGCCGCGGGCGAGGCCCGCCGCCGCGCCGACGTGCGCCGCGGGAAGCTCGGCCGCCGCGCCGGGGTCGAGCGCCGCGCGAGCCCGGAGCGCCGCGCGGGCGACCGCCGCCGCTCGGACGAGCGCCGCGTCTCCGGGGAGCGCCGGCAGGGCGCCGACCGCCGCTCGGCCGACCGCCGCACGCCCCCGCCCCCCATGACCCTGCCCCCGACCATACCGCGCGAGGCCGCCCCCGTCGTCGTCGCCCCCGACGGGACCCCGACCGAGATCGCGGGCATCCCCGTGTCCCCGCGCCTGGCGAAGCTCATCGAGATCATGAGACGAGAGAAGGAACATGGCCGAAACTGACAGCGTCCGCCGCGTGCGGTCCTACGTGGGGGGCATGCCGAGCCTCCCCACGACCGTCGCGAAGATCCTCGAGGTCTGCAACAACCCGAAGACCAGCCCCATCGACCTCGACCGGGTCATCCAGCTCGACCCCGTCCTCATGGGGCGGGTGCTCAAGCTCATCAACTCCGCGTATTACGGCCTCGGCTCCCAGGTCACGAGCCTCGTGCGGGCGATCATCATGCTCGGCGTCAACACGGTGAAGAACCTGGCCCTCTCCACGGCCGTCCTCGACCGGGTCTCGAGCAAGAAGGACTTCCGCGCCCTCAACATGGAGGGCTTCTGGCGCCACTCCCTCGCCGTCGGCGTCACCGCCAAGTTCCTCGCCAAGCGCCGGGGCGTGGACCCCAAGAGCGTGGAGGAGTACTTCGCCGCGGGCCTCCTGCACGACATCGGCAAGATCCCCCTGAACGACGCCCTCGCCGAGGACTACGTCCGCGCCATGTCGATCGCCGACCGGGAGAAGCTGCCCCTCTACGCGGCCGAGGGCCGCTTCCTCGGCATCGACCACTGCGCCGCGGGGGCCATCGTCGCCGAGAGCTGGAAGCTCTCCGGCGCGATAGCCGACACCATCTCCTGGCACCACCGCCTGGCCGAGTACCTCGGGGAGCACGGCGACATCCTCCGCACGGTCGCCGTGGCCGACTTCTACGCCAACCGCGAGGGCATCGGCTTCTCCGGCAACCTCTACCCCGAGAAGATCCCCCCCGAGGTCTACGAGTCCCTGGGCATGCAGAAGTCCGCGCTCGAGGAGCTCGAGGGGCCGGTCAACGCGGAGATCGAGAAGGCCAAGGTCTTCCTCAAGCTCGGAGGCCAGTGATGTTCTCGGTCAGGATCTGGGGGGACCGCGGCTCGATGCCGACGCCGGGCCCCGACACGGTGCTCTTCGGGGGCAACACCTCCTGCCTCGAGGTCCGCTGCGGCGAGCGGATCATCATCGTCGACGCGGGCTCGGGCATCCGCAAGCTCGGCGACAAGCTCATGCGCGAGGACCTGCCCAAGGGCCCCATCTCAGCGGACATCCTCATCACGCATACCCACTGGGACCACATCATCGGCTTCCCCATGTTCACGCCCATCTTCGTGCCCGGCACCCGGCTGCGGATCCGCGGGCCGGTCAGCTACGAGGACGACAGCCTCGAGAAGGTCTTCGCGGGCCTCCTGTCCTACCGCTACTGGCCCGTGCGCCAGGAGGAGCTCAGCGCGAAGATCGAGTACCAGGCGATCCGGGAGACGACCATCGACCTCGGCGACGGCATCTTCGTCACCACGAAGTACCTGAACCACCCCATCCTCTGCCTGGGCTACCGCATCGAGTACAAGGGCAAGGCCTTCGTCACCGTCTACGACAACGAGCCCTTCGTCAACGTCTTCCCCACCGACCCCGCCGATCCCTCCTACGACGAGGAGGCCGCGCGCGAGGGCGAGGAGGCGGCCCGCGAGGAGAACGAGAAGATCCTCCGCTTCTGCCAGGGGGCCGACCTCCTGGTGCACGACACCCAGTACACCGCCAAGGAGTACAACGCGGGCAAGCGGGGCTGGGGCCATTCCTCCTACGAGTACGCCATCAACTGCGCCCACAAGGCCCGGGTCAAGCGCCTGGTGCTCTTCCACCACGACCCCAACCGCTCCGACCCCGAGCTCCAGGAGCTCGAGCTCTTCTACCAGGGCAAGGTCAGGGGGCGGACGGGGCTCGAGGTCGAGATGGCGCGGGAGGGGAAGCTCTACACGCTCTGATACGAGAGGGGGAGCGCGGCCTCGGTCTCGCCAATTCAGGATCAACGCCGCTGCGCACCTTCGAATGACGTTCCAGGGCGGGTCCTGTCGCTTGAAAAAGGACGATCCGCTCGGGTACTCGCGGACCGCCCTTTTTCAAGCGACGCCCGCCGCCCTACGGCGTCGTGCGAATCGTGTCGCTCGTTCATCGCCGTCGCAGCGGCCTCCCGCTCTCGAGCCTCTCGGGGCGGAGCTTCGACTCCGGCCACGCGGCTCCCCCGCGCTCCGAAGTCCTCGGCATCGCGCAACGCGCGATGCCTCCGGTCTTCTCCGCTGCCCCCACTCCCGTCCGGGGGCGGCTTACTGTATGTCCGGAGCGCTTTTCTATATGATCCTCGGCCGCGCGCGTGGGACCAGTTGATCTCCCGCGCGGCGGTCGCGGCGATATTGCATGCTAGCGATCGAGTTGAGCATGCGTCCGGATACTCATTCCGGCGCGTAATGTATTGTCACGATCACTTCACCAGCTAGCCCGGGGCTACCGGCTTCTCCTCCCTTCGAGGTTCGTTCTCCATCGACTCCGCCGTTCCCGCCTTTACCGCCGGCTCCCCCGTAGGGCCCTTCCGGAGGGCTCGCCGCGCCTCCGAGCCCATAGCTCTTCTTACCCTTTTTCCCATCCATGCCGTCGAGGCCGGGACCCCCCGAACCCCCATCGCCGGATGAGCTGCTAGTAGCATTGTGCCCCTTATGCGCTACTATCCTCGTTGCGATGCCGCCTGCGGCCGAGGCGATAGTCCTTGCGACATTCCCGTCGAGATAGGCCAATGTCGCCGCTTGGCCATCGGTCCCTAGGAATCCGTTTTCCTTGTTTTCCGAGGGCAATCCGCCGCCGCCGGGATATCCGTTGTCTGTAATAACGAGCGTTTGTCCCGGCGCGACCTTGTAATACGAGCAGACGACCGCTGATGGTTCCCCGCCTCGGTAGCCTCCTTCGCCTCCTCCTCCGCTGTACTTGCCGCCGCTCGTAGAGCCTCCGCCGGCTCCGCCCGAACCGCCTCCGCCTCCGCCGCGGAGCGAGTATGTGATATAGGGGTAATAACCGTTGTCCACGCAGGCCGGAACGGTAAATGATCCGAATGTGAATGTATCCTCCGGTTGCGGCACGATGCGCGAGTAATCGACGACATAGTCGTGATCCTCCGGTGCGCTGGGGTATCGATCATGCGTCAAGGGGACGGGATCCCCTGGCCGTTCGATGGCCATATAGATCTTGCCTTCCGAGAACTGGAGTACCTTGTACCAACCGTTGCCGCCCTGCTCGTCATCTTGGAAGTCGATCAATATCTCGTACACATGCCTTCCGCGGATGAAGGGGTCTTCGGGATTATTCAAGGGGTTCACTGACGAGGGCGGCGGATTAGGCACGACGTTGAGGAGCGGCGGTGATCCGTTACGGCTTACTCGTCGGATATTGTCGCCCATCTTGTGCCCGCAAATGACAAAATCGATGTGATCATTAATCAGTACGAGATTATTCCACGCGCTATCGCCTTTGGTCGTGCGGCTCAACTCATAAGTTCCGGCGGCTGCTCCCAAGTAGTCGTGTACCGCTAAAATGACCCTTTTCTCCTTGTCCGATCCAGCCCACGCATCTATTGTCGCGTCTGCCCATTGATAGTCAGCGTAATCGGCGTCGTATTCGAGCGAAAGGAGGAGAAATTCGGTCCCGTCGACGGTTTGCCTGAGCGCCATGTTCCTGGGGCCTTGGTTGTGCGCGTGATACCATTCCGGCTTGGCTTGGTAGTTGTTCAGTAAGGATTCGAACTCGTCGTCAAAGCGCATGTGGTGTTCAGACCACTCATCCGTGTTAATAATACTGTCGAAGTAGCGCACGTCATGGTTCCCTTCGACTGGCAAAAACAGCATGTTGCGATTTTCTAAAACTGTCCGGGCCTCCGCGACATTGTTCCAGCCCTCGTTGAAGTTGGGCCAGTCGTTCGCCCCGTTGACATGGTCGCCGAGGTGTATCGTCGCTTTAATATTGAACTGGAGCATTTTGCCGCCGTATTCCCCGGTGATGTGCCGCGCTTGCACGTCGTACATGTTCCGGTGATCGTTTTGGTTCGGGGACGTGTAGTATTGCGTGTCAGGTAGGATGGCGATGGACTCGCGATACTGCCCAGCGGGAAGCGAGATGGATCGCGACAATCCGCTTGCGTTCGTGCCGTCCTGATGTGCCTTGCTTTGTTGCGGGCTTAAAAACTGCTTGCACGAAACAAGTGCTGTAGTTAGGAACGCAGCCGCCAGTAATCGTCTCATCTTTACCTCCGATCTGGTTTTATCATGGATATGCGATCTGCCGTATGCGGCCTAGCACATGGAAGAACTGAGCTAGGGTGCCTAACGTGTTATAATTTTAACACAGTGCTTTTCTGCCGTCAACGTTATTTGCCTTTCGGCGCTTTCTCGTCGGGGCGGCGATAAGCTAACTCCTCGCTGGCACTTGGTCGATGATGATTGCTCCTGCCAGATGTTGGTGACGTGCGCGTTACCTAATGTTTCCCGAACCAGGAGTTTGCGGGTGGTTGGCCGCAAGCTCTCACCCATGTTTGACTAGTATTCGGGGGCTTTTCTCCGTAGTGGGGCGTCATATGGGTGATCCATCCTCAGCCCCGGGGCGGCTTGACCGTGGGGGCTTGGGCGGCCGATACTTCCATCCGATGAAGTCCGCACCTAAATCCTCAAAGCGCCCCGAAGCGGCGCCCGCCGAGCTCCCGAGCGCCGCGGCGATCGCCGCGACGAGGCCCCTCGCGATCGCCGCCCGGACCTGGGCCGGCCTCCTCGCCCTCGTCGCGATCCTCCACGGCTGCCCGCGCTTCAGCGTCTACTACGCCGCCTTCCTCGCGGTCAGCCTCGGCCTCGCGGCCGGGGAGCTCGCCTTCCTCCGGGCGGTGGTCGGGCGCGGCAAGGCCGCCCTCCTCCCCGCCTGGAAGAAGTTCACCGGCTACGGCCTCGTAGCCCACTACGTCGCCTGCGCCCTGCCCCGGGTCGACTGGTCGAACGCGGGCCTCCTCGGGCCCGGGAGAACGGCCTTCCTCTTCGCCCTCTGCCTGGCCGGCCTCGCCTCGGGCCTCGTCCTCTTCCTCCTCTCGGGCCGGCCGGCCCTCCACGCCGCGCTCGGCCTCATCACGGCCGAGGAGCTGGCCGACCCCAAGCTCCGCCGCAAGGGCCGCGAGAAGCGCAGGAAGGGCCTGTGGCGCAACGTCCTCGAGTGGGTCGACGCCCTCGCCTTCGCCGCCATCCTCGTCATCGTCGTGGACTTCTTCGTCTTCCAGCTCTACGTGATCCCCTCCGAGTCCATGGTCACCGCCTTCCTGAACGGCGACCGGCCCTTCACCGCCAAGCTCAGCGCGGGCCCCCGCGTCCCCCTGACCGAGTGGCGCCTGCCCTTCCTCCGCCTGCCCCGGCGCGGCGACGTCGTCACGATCGCCAACCCGCGCTACCCCGAGAACGAGCGCGTGAGCCTGCGCAAGTACCTCGCGCAGTTCGTCTCGATGGTCACCTTCACCGCGGTCAACATCGACAAGCTCCCCGACGGGAGCCCCAAGAACGATCCCCTGGTCAAGCGCGTCGTCGGCCTCCCCGGCGAGAAGCTCAGGATGGTCGACGACGTCCTCTACGCCAAGCGCCCCGGCTCGGGCTGGGCCCCCGTCGAGGAGCCCTGGGCCAAGACCGACCTGTGGAAGGAAGCCCCCGAGCTCCGCGCCAAGATCGCCGAGATCCCCCTGGACGAGTCCGGCCGCGCCAAGCTGGCCGCCTGGGACGAGCGCAAGGCCGGGGCCGACATCCTCGCCCTCGCCGCCCAGCTCGACGCCGCCGGCGAGCGGCTCTCCGCGCGGGCGGCCGCCTCGGCCGCCCGCGCCGCGGCCTTCGAGGCCCGCGAGCTGCCCCGCGCCGGCCAGGCCCTCGCGGCGCGGCGGGACGCCCTGGCCTCGGCCGCCGCCGCGGGCGGGGACAACGCCTTCGCGGCCGGCGGGGCGGCCATCGACGACCTGGCCGCCTTCCTCGCCCTCGCCCGCTCCGCGGCCCTGCGCGAGGCCTTCCGCGCCTACTGCTCCGGGCCCGCCGAGGCCGCCCCCCTCGCGGCCGACGACGCCTACGGCCGCGGCTCCCGGGCCCTCGGCCTCCTGGTCAAGCTGAACCTCGCCCGCCGGATCGAGCGCGACCTCGAGCTCCTCGAGTCGGGCGCCGGCCTCGCGGCCTTCGAGCCCGACCCGCGGCGCGCGGCCCTCTCCGCCGAGGCGCGGGAGCTCTACGTCTACCTCTATGGCTACTACGACGCGCGCAACTTCCCCGAGTTCCCCGCCGGCGAGGCCTACCTCGGCCCGGCCCAGTACTTCGCGATGGGCGACAACCGCTACAACTCCCTGGATTTCCGCTTCTTCGAGCAGCAGGCCCGCTCCCGGGCCCTCGACCCCGGCGACCCTGCCTCGGTCCAGTACCCCTCGATCCTCTCGCCCTTCCCCCTCGATCTGAAATTCATCGAGGGCTACGCTATCTTCAGGGCCTGGCCGCCCTCGCGGGTCGGCCTCATAAAATAGGCCAGGCGGGAGACATGGAGCCGAGAGAGCGTTCCTCCGTCCTCATCGAGGTTCCCGGGCAGGGAGAGCTCGCCCGGCTCTCCGCCGCCTTCGCGGCCATCGGCCTCAAGCCCGTCGACGCCCCCGGCCCCTCCTCGGGGGCCGCGGGCGGCGGGGCCCTGGCCGAGGCCATGCGCGAGAGCTCCTCCGACGCCCTCCTCATCGACGCGGGGCGCTGGGAGGCCGTCCGCGACTCCCTGCCCCTCCCTCCCCGCTCCTACCTCGTCGTCATCCTCCTCGACCCCGATCGCGAGGGCCAGGCGCCCTCCCTCCTCGAGGCGGGGGCCTTCGACTACCTCCTCCGCGACGGCCCGGGCTGGGAGCAGCGGGCGGCCGGCTACTTCCGCGCCCTCGCCGGCTTGCGGCGGCGCATGGCGGGCCCCTTCAGCGCCCTCGAGCGGCGCTACGAGGACCTGGTCCACTCCCTCCCCGACATCGTGTACGAGCTCGACGAGGACAGCCGCTTCACCTTCATCAACAACTCGGTGCGCCTCCTCGGCTACGACCCGGCCGACCTGGCCGGCAAGCACTTCTCGGTCCTCCTCCACGAGGAGGACGCCCTGGCCGTCGATCGCGCGGAGATCCTCGAGCTCTTCCGGGGCTCGCGCACGGGCCACGCCCTGAGCCCCAAGCTCTTCAACGAGCGCCGCGGCGTCGACCGCCGCACCGAGAACCTCGAGGTGCGGCTCAAGCGCAAGCCGGGGAGCCGCTCCGCCGAGGACGACGTGATCGCGACCGTGATCTCCTACGGCGAGGTCACGGCCGCCGGCGAGTACGGCCGGCCCGAGCAGGGCTCGGCCTTCATGGGCTCGGTCGGCGTCATCCGCGACATCACCCTCCGGCGCAAGTCGGAGGAGATGCTCCGCAAGCTCTACCAGGCCGTGGACCAGCTCTCGGCCGGCATCCTCGTGGCCGACCGCGGCTTCGCGGTCGAGTACGTCAACCCGGCCTTCTTCCGCATCTCCGGCCGGGCCCCCCAGGAGGTCGTGGGGGCCGACCTCTTCTCCTTCTTCGACCTCCCGCCCAAGCGGGCGGAGGAGCTCCGCTCCCTCGTGCGCGAGGGCTTCGACGCCCGGGGCGAGGCCCGCCTCGCCCCGGCCCCGCCCGCCGAAGGCTCGGACGAGGCGGCCAAGGAGGGGGCCTGGGCGACGATCCACGCCTCCCCGGTCCGCAGCCCCGCGGGGGCGGTGACCCACGCCATCCTCATCTGCGAGGACGTGAGCCAGCGCAAGGCGATGGAGGAGCTCGTCGGCCTGGCCAAGGTCGAGGCCGAGCGGGCCAACCGCGCCAAGAGCGACTTCCTCGCCTCCATGAGCCACGAGCTCAAGAGCCCCGTCGCCTCGGTCCTCGCGGCCGCGCGGCTCATCGAGATGGGCGACAAGGAGCCCGAGCGCCGCGCCGCATCCATCATCCAGAGCGCCCAGGGCCTCCTGGACATGCTCGGCGACATCCTCGACTTCGTCCGCTTCGAGACGGGGGCCGGCACGGTGCGCCGCTACGCCTTCCCCCTCGCCGGCTTCGTCGAGCGGGCCTGCGAGCCCTACCGCGCCCGGGCGGCGGCCAAGGGCCTGGCCCTCGAGGTCGCGCCCGTCCCCGCGGAGACGATCCGCTCCGATCCCGACCGCCTCGGCCGGGCCTTCGCGGCCCTCCTCGACAACGCCTTGGCCTTCACCGAGCGCGGCCGGATCCGCGTCGAGTCCTCCGTGGAGCGTAAATCGGGCAACGTGCCCTACCTCGTGCTCGCGGTCTCCGACACGGGCCCGGGCATCGCGCCCGAGGACCAGGGCCGCATCTTCCAGCCCTTCGTCCAGCTCGCCTCCCCCTACTCGAAGCGGGGCGGGGCGGGCATCGGCCTGTCCCTCGCGCGCAACATCGTGCGGGCCCTGGGCGGCGAGATCCGCGTCCAGAGCGAGGTCGGGCGGGGCTCCTCCTTCTCGGTCCTCCTGCCCGCGGGCGCGCCCGACGAGGATGCCCCCGGCTCGACCCCGGCCCGGCGCGCCTACCGCCTCCTGGTCGTGGACGACAACGAGGTCAACCTCGAGTACATGGCGACCCTCCTCGGCAACGCGGGCCACCGGCCCGACACGGCCTCGAGCGGGGCCGACGCCCTGCGCCTGCTCGAGGAGCGGCCTCCCGACGCCGCCCTCCTCGACATCCAGATGCCCGGCATGAGCGGCATCGAGCTCGGGCGCAAGATCCGCTCCTACGCCGGCTCGCGCTACGACCCGGGCCTGCCCCTCATCGCCCTCACCGCCTTCGATCCCGACGAGGTCGAGCGCTCGGGAGCGGGCTTCGACGCCGTCTTCTCCAAGCCGGTCGACGTGCCCAAGCTCCTCGCCGCCGTGGACGCGGCCGTGGACGCCCGCGAGGGGTCCGAGCCGGCCGGCCGGGCCGAGCCGACGAGCCTCGCGGCCGACGCCGAGCGCGCCCAGGCCCTCGCCCGCGCCGCAGCCGAGGCCCCCGCCCTCCTCGAGGCGCTGCGGGCCGCCGCGGAAGCGGGGGAGGTCGAGGGCTTCCGCTCCGCCGCCCGATCCCTGGCCGCCATCCTGGCCCGGGCGGGCGCCCGCGGGGATGGAGCGGCCCTCCAGCGCCTGGCCCTCTGCTTCCCCGACGAGGACCGGGCTGTCGTGCTCAGCCGGCTGCTCCGCGTATCCTCCCGCTGGCCGGGAGCCGGGGCCTAGCTCGAGGCCTCCCCCTCCGGCGCCGCCGGGGACGGGGCAGGCCCCTCGTCCGGGAGGAAGAGCTCGAAGCGGCTGCCCGCGCCCTCCACGCTCGCGGCCTCGAGCCGGCCTCCGTGCCGCTCCGCGATCTCCTTCGAGAGGGCGAGGCCGAGGCCCGAGCCGCGCTCGTTGACCGTGCCCGCCCGGCTCCGCACCGCGCCGAGGTCGAAGAGGGAGGCGAGCTCCTCCGGCCCCATCCCGATGCCCTCGTCGGCGACCGAGATCGCCGTCCCTCCCGCGGCGGCCGAGGCCTCGATCCGTATCCTCCCTCCCCGGCGCGAGAACTTGACCGCGTTCGACAGGAGGTTCCGCAGGACGACCTTGAGGAGCTCCGGATCGGCCCGCGCCGCGAGCCCGGCCTCGACCTCGATCGCCACCTCGAGTCCCTTGTCCCCGATCGAGAGGGCGTAGGCCTGGAGGCATTCCTCGACGAGGGGCCGGAGCTCCACGCGGGCCGGGGCGAAGCGGAGCTCCCCCTGCTGGCTCCTCGACCAGGCGAGGAGGTTCTCGAGGAGCTGGTAGCTGTTCCACGAGGCCTGGCGGAGGGCGCCGATGAACTCGTCGAGGCTTTCCCGGTCGATGCCCTCCCGGTCGGTCGCGATGGTCTCGAGGAGGTTGCACATGCCGCCGATCGGCCCGCGGAGGTCGTGGGCGACGATCGAGAAGAGCTTGTCCTTGGCGGCGTCGCTGCGCTTGAGGAGGCGGAGGTTGCCCTCGAGCTCGGCGTGGGCCGCGTCGAGGCTGCGGAGGACCGCGGCGGCGCGGGCCGAGGAGAGGGCGATAGCCCCGATCATGACAGCGGCGATCAGGGCCCGGAGCCAGAGGGAGGCGCGCCAGGGGGCGAGCACGTCGTCGTAGAGGGCGGAGACCGAGACGACGATATCGGGATCACGACGCGCGGAGAAGGCGATGAGGCGCCGTTTCCCGTCCACGCTCGAGCGCAGGTCCCGAACCTGGGTGGGGTCGGCGTAGACGCTGCTCCGCCAGGCCGCGGTGTCGGGGGTCACCGCCTTCCCGATGGCCGCCTCGTCCAGGGGCACCCGGGCGAGGAGGAGTCCGTCTCCCCGCGTTATCGCCAAGGAGCCGTTGGGCTTGGGGCGGATCGGCTCGTAGGTAGCCTCGATGTCCGGGAGGGCCAGGGCTGCGAAGAGGACGGCCATGCCGGCGTTGCCCCTCGAGATAGGATAGGCTACCGGTATGGTCAGGAGGCCGGTCACCCGGCCCACGACGGGCTTGCCGATGTAGAAGCCCCTGATAGCTGGATCGAGCTGGGCACGATAGTAGTCCCGGTCGCGGAGGTCGGCGAGGGGCTCCGGGGAGGCGGCGGGGACGTAGTAGAGGCCGCCCGCCGCGGAGATGAGCCTGATGTCGAGCTTGTTCCCCATCGAGGAGCGGAAGGAATCGACGAGCCGGCCGAACGCGGGATCGGTGCGGGGATCGGCCTCGGGCTGGGCCGCGAGCCAGAGATCGGCGATCCGGAAGAAGAGGCGGATCCGCTCCAGCTTCTCGTGGAAGTCTGCCGAGGCGGACTGGGCCAGGCGGGAGAGCGCGTCCCGCTCGCGCTCGAGGCGGTCCTCGCGCTCCGCGGCCGCCTGCCAGGCTACGAGGAAGAGGACGAGAGCGCAGGCGAGGAGGCCGAGGCCCCAGACCCTGAGGTTGAGGCGGCGGGTCAGCCCACGCCGCGGGACCGTATCCCCTGTTTCCGGCTGCATAAACCAAGTATAGGGCCCTGGGGACAGAGGCGCAAATGCGGCGTCTGTGGGGATCGGGGAGGCTGGGGACAGAGCTTCGCTTACGGCATCGGGCCGCCGAGGAAGAGGGTATCGCGTGAAATCCTGTAGCTCTGTCCCCGACTGCGGGGACAGAGGCTTGATTCGTTTAGCTCTGTCCCCCGAGGTCGATCCCTGGCGACTGGTTCGATCAGCGCATGGCACGTAGGGAGTTGGCTGTCGCCAGGAGGGCGACGCCGACATCGGCGATCACCGCCTCCCACATTACCGCGGCGCCGGCCGCTCCGAGGACGAGGAAGGCGGCTTTGATCCCGAGGGCGAAGACGATGTTTTGGATGACGATGCGCCGCGTGCGGCGGGCGCGAGCGACCGCCTCCGCGACGCGGCTCGGTTCACCGGTCATTAGGACGACATCGGCGCTCTCCACGGCTACGTCGGCCCCGGCCCCCATAGCTATGCCGACGTCGGCGAGGGCTAGGGCGGGCGAGTCGTTGATGCCGTCGCCCACGAAGATGGTCGTGCCGCCGGTAGCCCGCGTTTCGGCGATGATGCGCTCGAGCTTCTCGAGTTTCCCCTCGGGGAGGAGCCCCGCGTGGACTTCCCCGATGCCGAGCTCGGCCCCGATCGGGGCGGCCGCCCGCGCGGCGTCGCCGGTGAGCATGACCGCCCGGCCGACTCCGAGGGCGGCCAATCCCTCGACCGCCTCGGCCGCGTCGGGCTTGGCGAGGTCGCCGACGAGGATGCGGCCGAGGTAGACGCCATCGGCGGCCACGTCGACCGTCGTGCCCTCGATGCCGCGGGAATCGTGGGGTACGGCTTCGAGCTGGAGGAGGCGCTCGTTGCCAGCCAGCACGCGACGGCCGCCGATCGTCGCGACTACGCCGGCGCCGGCTACTTCACGGATCTCGGACGCCTCGTCCTCGGTGCCGACGGAGAGGCCGCGAGCGGCCGACGCCTCGCGGATCGAGGCCGCTATCGGATGGAGGGAGCGCGATTCGGCGGCGGCCGCGAGGGAAAGGAGCGCATCTTCTTCGGTGCCAGGCATCGGTTCGATGGAGAGCACGCGGAATTTCCCCTCGGTGAGCGTCCCCGTCTTGTCGAAGACCGCGGTCCTCGCCTTCGCGAGAGCGTCGAGGACAGTAGAGCCTTTGACGAGGATGCCTCGCCGGGCCGCTCCCCCGAGACCGCCGAAGTAGCCAAGGGGTACGCTGATCACGAGGGCGCAGGGGCAGGAGATGACCAGCATGACGAGTGCTCGATATAGCCAATCCCGCAGCGAGGCTCCGGGCAGGACGAGGGGCGGGAGGAAGGCGACGACGGCCGCGAGGGCGCAGACGATCGGGGTGTAGACGGCCGCGAAGCGGGTCACGAAGCGTTCGGACCGGGCCTTCGCATGCGAGGCGTTTTCCACGAGCTCGGCGATGCGCGCGGCCGAGGACTCTCCGGCCGGCCTCGTCGAATCGAGCACGAGGGAGCCGTCGAGGGCTACTGAGCCGGCCAGGAGCTCTGTCCCCGGCGCTGCTCTGCGAGGCAAGGACTCCCCCGTGAGGGCGGAGGTATCGACGAAGGCTTCGCCCTCGAGGACCCTTCCGTCGAGGGGCAGCCGCTCGCCTGGCATGACCATGAAACGCTCACCTACCGCGGCCTCCTCGGGGGAAAGGAGAACCCAGGACTCCCCGCGCCGCAACCGCGCGACATCGGGCCGAAGCGCGAGGAGCTCGCGAACGGAGGCGCGGCTCTTCTCCGAGGCCGAGTCTTGGAGCATCTCGCCTATTTTATAGAAGACCATGACCCCGAGGGCTTCCTCGTACTGGCCGATGGCGAAGGCCCCTAGCGTGGCTATCGACATGAGGAATAGCTCATCGAATATCCTGCCGCGGGCGATGTTTCGCGCTGCCTGGGCGAGGACGTGCCAGCCCGCGACGAGGTAGGCGGCGAGCGCTGTCCCCGGGAGGAGGAAGCCGCCCGCCGCGCCTTGTAGCCCGAGGCTTGGCAGACCGAAGAAGGCGAAGGACCCGAGAATAATGGCCGATCCGAGGAGGACGAGCTCCCGGCGCAGGGAGCTCGCCCCATGATCTGGCCCATGCCCGGCATGCCCGCAGGAGGAGCAGCCGCATTCTGTGCCCGAGGCGCGAGTGTCGTCCCTCATGACCGCCCCCGCTCGCCGACGTGGTCAAGGCCAACCGCTAGGATAGCGCCAACGTGGAGATCATCGAGGGCGTAGTAGACTTCCTTGCCGATCCGCCTCGAGCGGACGAGCCTGGCCTTGCGAAGTAGTGCGAGCTGGTGGCTCACGGCCGACTGGCTCATGCCGACGGCCGAGACGAGGTGGCCAACGCACAGTTCCCCTCCGCCGAGGGCCGCAAGGATGCGCAGACGGCCCGGATCGGCGAATACCTTGAAGAGCTCACCGAGTTCGGCCAGGGTTCCAGGGGAGGGCGCTTGGTCGAGAGCGGTGACAACCCGTTCGAGGTGGAGCTCCGAGCAAGCGCATCCGAGCTCGATATCAGGACTATTCAATACCTCTCGGGCGCTTTCGGCTGGCAGTGTAGATGTCTTGGCGCTTGTATCCAAAATGATCCCCCGCAGACATGAACATATGAACAGATAAACATATATACTTTCCCCGACTGAATGTCAAGCAAGGGGCTTCGGTTTGACGCTCGAGGTGAGAGCATGAGCGTGGATGGGGAGAGATATCGTTACTAAAGGTCAGGGCAAGGGAGGATGGATTGGTTAGGGGCAAATGCAAAGAGGGCATAGGGAAAGAGCTGGTATTCAGACTGGGTTCGACATTGCAACTTGTCGGGCAGGCTTTGTATGAACCATCCTTGAGGCTACCCTGTGCGGGGTGCATCGGCTATCATCCTTATCATGACCTCGAATTTTGCAGGACTATCCTCGCTAGAAATACGTATTCTTGCGCGAATTCGCCTTTCGGTAACGACGAGCTTGATCGCCTTGGCTGCTGAGGCTGATCCTGCATTGATAGCGAGAGGAGCGAAGAGGAATTTCACGCTCTGTCTCGCCGCCCCCGGGGCTCCTCCCTCCTATATCGTCTCCGAAGGCGGGAGTTTTATATCCTATTCTGGAGGCGCCAGCCCCCCCCGAGGCTCGGTTTCCCTCATCCTCTGTTTCATGACCGCTCGTTCCTGCGCCTCTGTCTTGGCCGGAGGACCGGGCAGCCCCATACCGCTATTCCTTGGCCCTGGAGCTTTCCCGGCTCTCGGTTTCTTTCGTCTTGCCGCCGCGAGAGTTCCCGCCATCCTTTCTGCCGAGGGGACAGAGCCCGAGTTCCGGGCTCGGTTGCTTTCCGAGGCCGCGCTCCGCGGCCTCGTTGAGGTCGGCAATGCAGATCCAGCCCTATCCGCTCGCCTTGCCCATGTCCCCGATGGGACAGTCTCCTTCGAGGTTGGCTCGGCGCATAGAGGTAAGGAGAGCTCTGTCCCCAAGGGGTTCGATGGGACTTCTCAGACTGCTGTCCCAGCTTTCGCCCTCGGCATAGCCAAGCGCGGCAGGATACTAACCTTCTCTCCTGAGGCTCCAGCTTCTCCGAGTGTGCGACTCCGCTTCCGAGACCCCGAAGCGGCTTGTTCCGTCTTGGGTGGCTCCCGACAGGCGGCCGTAGCTCTCGGCGCTGGTGAAGTAAGCCTGAGCGGTTATTTGCCGCTCGTCCAGGGCCTTTTCGCCGTCCTGGATCGGCTCGGCGATTTTCTTGCGGTCAAGGTGCGGGTGGGCGATCCGACTTCCGAGCGGGAGTACGGTGTAAGCATGACAACAAGCCCCAAATCGGTGAACCTTCCCGCGGGTTCTTTCCCTGCAGCCTCCATACCTACCTCCTCACTCAGCTCTGTCCCTATCGTCCAGCCCGCTCCGGCCGGTCTCACCCGCTCTTGCGCCCTCTTCGAGCGAGCCGCTCGAGTGATTCCCGGTGGAATCTACGGCTCCAAGTCCCCGGGATTCCTCGTACCTGGTTCCTACCCGATCTACATCGAACGAGCCCGGGGATCTCGCATGTGGGACGCGGATGGCAATGAGTATATCGATTACCTCTGCGGATACGGTTCCCAGCTCGTAGGTTATGGCAACGAGGCGGTCGACGAGGCTACCTGCTCGCGCATTCGCTCCGGCGACCTCCTCGACCAGCCAGCTCCCCTCATGATCGAACTCGCCGAGAAGTTGGTCAGCCGGATAGAAGGTACGAGCTGGGCTGTTTTCGTTAAAAACGGCACCGATGCTACAACCCTAGCTCTGTCCCTATCGCGAGTACGGACGGGCAAAGCCCTCGCCCTCGCCGCAGAAGGGGCATATCACGGAGCAGCTAACTGGTGCGGGACGAACCCTTTCCCCGAGCTCGCCTTCGAGCGCGATCGGATCCTGACTTTCCCCTATGGTGACGAGGAGGCTCTCGGCAGGCTCTTCGCGGAGCACCGAGGGCAGATAGCCTGCCTTTTCCTCACCCCCTACCACCACCCGACCTACAAGCCCCAGGTCCTTCCGGGACCGAGCTGGCACAGGACCGCGCGCCGCCTCTGCGATGAGGAGGGGGCCCTCCTCGTCATGGACGACATCCGCGCGAATTTCCGCCTCCACGAGGGGGGATCGCATCTGCGTTTCGGCGCGAAGCCCGACCTCTGGTGCATGGGCAAGGCCCTCGCCAATGGCCAACCCATAAGCCTCCTCATGGGCAGGGGCGAGCTCATGAAGGCGGCCTCTTCCTTCTTCATCACGGGCACCTACTGGACCTCAGCCGCGCCCATGGCCGCCGCCATCGCCTGCCTTGACGAGATGGAGCGTTTGGGCGGAGTCAAGCGTCTCGAGGAGCTCGGGAACGCCCTCCGCGTCGGCCTCGAGGCCGCGGGCAGCGACTACGGATTCGGCGCCCGGATCTCCGGGCCACCCGCCATTCCCTTCCTCACCTTCGATGAGGACCCGATGCTCTACCTAAATCAGCGTTTCGGCGCGGCCATGGCGCGCCGGGGCGTATTCCTGCACCCCCACCATAACTGGTTCATATCGCTCGCCCACTCGGAGGAGGACATCGGAGTCACCGTCGAACGCGCCCGCGAGGTCTTCGCCGCGATGCGAGAAGGACGAGCGTAGGGGAGTCGAGCGAGAGGACGCCCCTTCGGGAAGGTCCCCCCCCCCTCTCTCGCTTTTCTCTTCCAAGCTCGTGGGCACGATGCATCTGGCGAGGATGATGGCGCGTCGTCCTATGCTTCTCCCTATGATCTCAGTATATTGAAACCAATATGTAGTGTTTGGCCTGGCCGATTCGAGGCTCGGATGGGAATGAGGTCTCGGGAGGTAGGGAATGGACAGAATAAAAGAAGCGCAAGAGCTGCAGGATCCTCAGGCGCAGCGTGGTGGTGATGCGCCGGCGATTAAGCAACCATGCGGCAAGGCCTTCGATATGGAGATGGCTCGGCTGGAGGATTCAGACGAACCCTGTTCCGCTGGAGAGGGTTGAGAGACATTTCTCCCTGATTCAGGGCTCGTTCGCCCTTGGATCGGACAAGAATGACTTCGATATACCACCCGAGAGGCACGGAGCCTTTACGCGGTAGTGGATCTGCTGTACCAGCGCCCTTCCTGTGACTTGCGGTAGTAGAAGCTGCTCGTGCTCGGGTATGAATGGCCGAAGCCATGGTAAAGGAGCTTCTATTATTCCCCGGTATCCTGTTCGGTCCTGCCAAAGCCCGCTCCAACGCCACTCCCCAGGGTCTTCGACTTGATGAGCTCTGATAGGATTGTTGTCTATGTAGTCATATACCTCTATGAATAGTCTAAGGCTGCCGATGATCCTGGAGAAGAATCGGCTTCCCCAAACGTGCCCGGTGACTCCTTGAATCCTATTATAGGTCATCGCGAACACGCTGAGGATCCATTGCATGATAGCTGAGAGGCTCTCCCCTTTGCCGGGTTGGATAATGAAATGGAAATGATTGCCCATTATACAGAAATTTTCCATCCTAAAATCGTACTTCGCCTTCGCTCGCCGCACGACCTCGAGAAAATGTTCTTTCATCGCGCTCGGAGCAAAGATCATCTCTCTGCGATTGGCTCGCGCCGTCACATGGTACCGAGCGCCCTCACGGAGTTCGCGGGGTTTTCTCATGCTCCGTATACGCCCGCGTGCTCCCCAAGCGATTGAACCGGGCGCTGAATCGAGCAAGTTGAGCTCTGTCCCCATCCAATGGCTCGTGCGTAAGCTTTCCCGGGTCTTGCTCAAGCTCTCTCGAGCTCTCTCAAGCTTTTTCCCAGGGCTTTCGGTGTCCCTTTCGGGTCTTTGATTCGCAGGCGCTGGTCTACGAGCTCTGTCTCTGTAATGTCCGTCCTAGGAATGTCCTTAACGACCGTGGTCAGGGATGCAGTCGACTCATCCCTTACCCGAGAGACCTGAGGAGCTGGGCGAGCCCAATTCCGAGGTAATTGCCGAGAGCGTAGCCCATGATGCCTGCGGTGATGCCTGGTACGAGTAGGCGGCGGTTGCCGATCGCTACGCAGGTGAGGCCCACGAATGGCGGCGAGTTGATAGTCGCGGTTGAGACCACGAGGAAGGTATCGACGTCTACCTTGCAAATGGCGCAGAGGGCGGCGTGGAGGGTGAAGCTTCCGAAGAGGACGACTGCGACATAGGCGAAATAGTGAGGGGCCGCGCCGATAAGCTTTGATATATCGCCCATCGCGCCGACGGCGAGGCAGAATACGTACAGGATATACTCTCCCGCCTGGAATGTCCCTTTCGCCGTGCGAAGACGGGGCGAGAGCGAGGCGGCGAGGGCGAACGTCGTGATGCCGAGGATGGCGGTCATGGTTTGCCACTCGGCGGGAACGAGGAGGGAAGCGCCAAGGCCTACCGCGACGACCGCGAGATCGAGGCCAAGGGCGGCGGCCAGGGGAGCGCGGATACCCTTCGCGAACAGGGCCGTAAAGGGCGGAGCGGAGGGCTCCTCATCGGAACTGTCTTGGCTGCTCCCGACGACCTCGCCTCCCTCGTGGCGACGAGCGTTGTAGGCCGGCATGAAGAGGGAGAAGAAGCGCTTGGCTGCGGTGAGCACGAAAAGGAAATATACCGCGGAGAGGATCATGTCCGAGGTATGGACGGCAAGATAGGAGTTCATATCGGCGCCGAGGGCAGTCTTGATCGCGGCCATGTTGGGAGTGCCTCCCGTGTAGACCCCGACGAGAATCCCCGCGACGCTCCAGGAATCGGGGACAGAGCTCTTAAATAGAAGATGAGCGGCGGCCGAGACCGTCATGACGGCGATTACTGCCAGGCCGAAGGCGCGGAGCGTCGTGCCCGCGAGCTCGCGCCAGCGGCGAATATCTACGCTGAATAGCAGGAGGGGGATGGATAGGGCGACCGCCCCTGTGGATATCCCATCGAGGAGGATCGGCGCGTTTTTCGGGAGGATGCCGAGGTTGCCGAGGACGAGCCCGACAGTATAGCACGCGATGAGTGGGCTCCATTTCGAGAAATAGCTCACCTTCTCCTTTAAAAGGAGGGCGATGGCGGGGAAGGAGAAGCAGAAGGCCGCGACCGCGAGTTCGGCCATGCTAGGCCCTCCTTTTGTCGGCGATCGCCGGCCTCGAGCTCTGTCCCCGGGGGACGATCCCCGCATGCCGGGCCGACATGTTCGCCCATAGCCCGGGCAGGCGACGTGAAAGGAATAGGCCGAAACGCATCTTGATCCCAAAGGCCAGCTTGAGCTCGAGAGGTCCACGGATTACCGCGTCGAGGATGCGGCGAGCGGCGGCTGCGGGATCGCCGCCGCCCGAGATGTGTGGATCTTCGACGCCCATGGGCTTGCCGCCCGGCCCGAGGGCTGATCTGGCTATCCCGGTGCGAACGTATCCCGGATACGCTACGACGATCCTGATCCCCGTGCCGACGAGCTCCGAGCGGAGGCTCTGGAAGAATCCGGCTAGGGCGTGCTTGGCCGCCGAATAGGCCGGGCGGAGAGGGGCGCCGGCTAGGCCTGCCATGCTCGAGATCGCCACGAGGCTGCCCGAGCCCCGCTCGATCATACCGGGCAGGAGGCGCCGGACGAGGTCTACCGGAGCGTCGAAGTCCAGCGCCATAACGGCGGAAAAGGACTCGGGGGGAGTCTCGAGGAAGGTAGCCCGCTGGGAGATGCCTGCATTGAGGATTGCAATATCGACTGGGCCCTGGCGACGGAGGGCGTCGCAGGCCGCGGCGCGGGCCTCGGGGGAGGCGAGGTCGGCCGGGAGGACCGTCGCGGGCGGGGCTCCCGAGCTGGAACGCTCAGCCTCGTGGGCGCAGCCCTCCGCGACGGCTTCGAGGGCCTCTCGTCGGCGGGAGGTCAGGATGAGCCGGGCACCCCGCCGAGTCGCTTCGAGGGCCATGGCCTCGCCGATGCCCGACGAGGCCCCCGTGATCCATATGGTCTTCCCTGGGTAATCCTTCGCCATAGCCTTAGGATAGCTTCAGCGGCGTCCCTGCGCAACGCGTTGCATCTGGCTATGCACCGCGGCCACGCACGGGGCCTTGCTTCGTAGCCTGTTTTCCTGCGGGGACAGAGCTCTAGTGCCTCGCGATTTTATTGATGGCCTCTTCGCCGTGCATGTTTCCCCGAGCGGCCGCCCGCCGCCCCGCGGGGAACGAGGCAGCGCGGCCCCTCGCCGATGAGGTCCCCTCGGCCGGCTAGTTCGAGGGCCTGGCGGACGAGCTCGTGGTTGCCCGGTTTTTTATACTGCAGGAGGGCGCGCTGCATCGAACGCTCTCGTTCGCCCCTGGCGATGTAGACCGCCTGTCCGGTCAGCGGATCGAGGCCCGTCCAGTACATGGCCGTGGCTAAGGTCCCGGGCGTGGGGTAGAAGTCCTGGACCTGGTCGGGGACGAAGCCCGAGTCGCGCAGGTACTCCGCGAGCTCCACAGCCTCCGCGAGGCCCGAGCCGGGATGAGCCGAGATGAAGTAGGGCACGAGGTATTGCTTGAAGCCCAGCTCGCGGTTCAACTCGGCGTAGCGCCGTGAGAAGGCCTCGTAGGCGGCGCGGCGCGGCTTGCCCATGAGGGCGAGGACCTTCTCGGCTACGTGCTCGGGGGCGACCTTGAGCTGGCCGGAGACGTGGTGCTCCACGAGCTCACGGAAGAAGGACTCGTCAGGATCGAGCATAAGGTAGTCGAAGCGGATTCCAGAGCGGACGAAAACCTTCTTGATTCCAGGTAGGGAGCGAAGCTCCCGGAGGAGCGTGAGGTAGTCGCGGTGATCCACCTCGAGGCGGGGACAGTGCTCGGGGGCCAGACAACGACGATCGGGGCAGGCCCCCGAGCGCTCTGACTTTCGGCAGGGAGGGGCGCGAAAATTGGCCGTGGGCCCTCCGACGTCGTGGATATAGCCTTTGAAGCGGGGCGAGGCTGCGAGCGCGCGCGCCTCCCTAATGAGAGATTCTCTGCTCCGGGAGGTCACGACCCGGCCTTGGTGCATCGCGAGGGAGCAGAAAGCGCAGGCGCCGAAGCAACCTCGGCTCGAGGCGAGGGAGAATTCGACTTCCGCCAGCGCAGGCACCCCACCCGCCTGTTCGTACATCGGATGCCAAGCCCGTTCGTAGGGCAGTTCGTAGAGACGATCGAGCTCTGTCCCCCCGAGGAGCGGCGCGGGCGGTTCCTGGACAACCCACCTACCTTCGCACCCCTCCAGAAGGAGCCGCCCCGAACGGGCGTCGGCGTTGCGGTATTGCTCCCGTACCGAGGCTGCATAAGCTGCCGTAGACGATGGATCCTCCCCGCGGACTACTTCATAAGGAGGCAGCTCGATGAGGCCGTCTTCGGCGAGCTCGGGCCGGGAAGAGCTGCGCCAGGCCGTGCCGCGGATCCCGCGCAGGGAGTCGGAGACGGGAGCGGCTCCGGGGCCAAGCGCGCGCCACGCCGCAAGGCGGCCCGCGGCCTCGAGTATCTGGGTTTCTCCCATGCCGTAGACCAGGAGGTCGGCCTTGGAATCGAGGAGTATGGATCGCCGCACGGTGTTGGACCAGTAGTCGTAGTGCGAGAGCCTGCGGAGCGAGGCTTCGAGGCCGCCGATGACTACAGGGACGCCTTTATACGCTTCGCGGCAGCGCGTGGAGTAGGCGATGGCCGCGCGGTCGGGCCGGGCATTAGCTCTGGCCCGGAGCTCGCCGTTACCGCCGACCCGAGCTCTGTCCCCGTGCCCGCTGGGTCCGCTCCGGTCAGCTTGAGCTCTGTCCCCCCGGCCTGGACCCAGGCTCCCATCTGCTCGAAGGCAGAGCCGCGGATTCCCTCCGGGCGCGTAGTCGTCTTCCGATCGGGGCCGGCGGTTGGCCGTGTAGGAGGAGACCATCGAGTCGAGGGCGCCCGCGGTGACGAGGAAGGCCAGGCGGGGCCGGCCGAGTAGGCGGAAGGCTTCCGCGTCGTCGGGGTCGGGCCGGGCGAGGATGCCTACCGCGTAGCCTTCGGCCTCGAGGAGGCGGCCGATCAGGGCGGCGCCGAAGCTCGGGTGGTCGACGTAGGCGTCGCCGGTGACGAGGACGAAGTCGAGCTCGCCGGGCTCGAGGCCGCGGGCGGCGAGATCGGCGGGGAGGGCGGGCAGGAAGGGCATCGGTGAGGAGTATACGACGGATGGGGACCGAGGGTCGATTCTCCGGGCGGCGGGGGCTGGGGACAGAGCTGGGGGCGGTTGAGGGGGAGGCGCGCCAAGGCTACACTGTAAGCCTCATGCCAACGACGATATACCTGGCCGAGGGGCAGTCGGCCTACCTCCTCGTCCTCGCGGCGATCCTTCTGGCCTTCCTCTTCGCCCTCGGCCTCTGGCTGGGGCTGCGCCTCGGGCGCCGATCGGGGCGGCTCGAGGCCGAGACGGGGCTCCCGGGGCGGATCGAGGCCGAGCGCGAGGACGCGGTGCGCCGGTCGCGGGCCGTGCTGGGCGGCCAGCTCTCGGAGCAGGTCGCGCCCTACTTGCCGGGCTTCCCCTTCGATCCGACCGAGCTGCGCTTCGTCGGGAAGCCCGTGGACTTCGTGGCCTTCGTCGGCGCCTCTTCGGGGATCGTCGAGGAGGTGGCCTTCGTCGAGGTCAAGTCGGGCTCCGCCTCCTTGAGCAAGGTCGAGCGGAGCCTCCGCGACGCGATCCGCGCGGGCAAGGTGCGCTGGGTCGAGTACCGGGCTCCCTGAGCCGCGCCTCGGGGGGAGGTCCGGCCGGCGCCGAGGCGGCCGCCGTGCGCCGCCGCGGCCTCGAGCCAGTCGCGGAACTCCGGCAGGGTATCCGCGACCAGGCTCGCGAGGTCGACCGCGACCTCGCCCGAGTGGCGGGTGACGATGTAGTCCACGAGGCGGCGGTCGAGGGACTCGTCGCGCATCGCCGCGCTCAGGGCCGCGGCCGAGGCGCGCAGGGAGTTGCGCGAGCGCGGCTCCTCGCGGAAGAGGAACAGCAGGTCGAGGGCGGCGATGCAGCGCTCCTCCTTCTTGCCCTCGAGGGCCCGCGGCACGATCTCCTCGACGTCGCGGCGCCGCAGCCTGACTACCTTGAGGTACTTGTTGCCGCCCTCGATGAAGCCGGCTATCACGTCGGACCAGATCTTGGTCTGCACGATGCTCGGGATGCCCGCGAGGTTGCCCAGGGGGGCGAAGGCCGCGGCGAAGGGCCAGGCGATCACGCTCCGGAAGATGTTCGCCCGGATGACCTTGCGGTCGAAGCCGCGCAGCTTGTTGTGCGCGGCGAGGTAGAGGCCGTTGGCGAAGGAGATGAAGAAGAACTTGGCCGCGTTGAAGGCGAGGCCGTCGGCGGCGAAGGGCCAGAGCGCGTCGAAGCGGGCCTTCACGAAGCCCAGGATGGGGACCGAGAAGCCGGTCCAGAACAGGGACTGGGCGACGTTGTCGAAGTTGACCGAGCCGATGGTCCATTGCTTGAGCCGGGCCCCGCGATAGGCGATGATATCGGCTATCGTGTTGCGGAAGCCGGTGATGCCGAGCCAGAGGCAGGCGTATGCCGGGCCGATGAAGCGGTAGGCCACGGCGAAGCCGACGGCCGCGTATACGAGGTTCACCAGGCCGTGGTTCAGGTAGCGGACGGCCCGGCCGGGGGGCACGACCTGGGAGCCCGGATCCTCGCCGTCGCCCAGGCGGTTCCCTATCCCCTCGGAGACCTTGCCCATGCAGAGGATCCGCCGCGCGGCCTGCTTCGAGGAGAGGTCGACGGCCTTGCCCCCGCCGGCCACCAGCCGGGCCGCGGCGTCGGGCAGGGCGATGTGCCGCTTGACGTAGCGCCTCCGGTAGCGGCCGGCGACCCGGTCCTCGTAGATGAAGCCCATGCCCGGGATGTCGGGGCTGCGGCCGGTGGCGTCCGATCCGCAGACGGGGACGTAGGGCGGCGTCCCGTCGGCTTCGCTCCGCGCGTTGAGCGAATTCACGAGCTCGCAGAGCCGGAGCGTCTCGGAGACGTCGTGCTTGACCGAGTCCTGGACGTTGTAGACCTCGACGCAGTCGATGAGCCCGCGCGAGGACTCCAGGAGGCGGGCGGCGGCGGCGAGGCCGCGCTCGAGGGGGGACACGAGCTTCAAGGCGCAGCCGGCCTTGTCCAGGAGGCGGCGCAGCTCTCCGAGGTCGTCGAGGGCGGAGGCGTACTCCCCGGCGCCCGGCGCCGCGAACCAGCGCCGCCTGAGGGACTCGGGGTTCATGGAGCGGTACTCCTCGCGGAGGCGGCGGTAGCGGCCGTCGACGATGCCGTAGTCCCACTCGGCGATGCGCTTGTGCCGCAGGTCGCTCCTGGCCTTGCCCCGCAGGGCCTTGAGGTAGATCACGCGGTTGAACATGACGGGGCGGTAGTAGGACCAGAGGAACTCGCCCAGGTGGTAGCGGCTCGCGCTCGCCAGGGGCACGAAGGCGGCGAAGTCGCGCAGCTTGAGCTTGGGCAGCCGGTACTGCTCCTCGTCGGGGAAGCCCTCGTTGAGCCGGGGCAGGACCTCGCGGTTGAACTCGCCGAGGAGGCCGCGGATCGCCTCGACCCGGCTCTCCTGGTTCGCCTCGAGGGCCTCGAAGAGGGGGGCGAGGGCCTTGCGCTCCTTCTTGAGGTAGGCCCGCAGCTCCTCCCCCCGCTCGAAGCGCGGGAGGAGGGCGTGGAAGTGGAAGCGCTCGCCCGAGACGTTGACCGAGAACTCGATCGCGACCTCGACCGCGACGCCGACGATGCGGCCGGCCTCGATCGCCTCCTCCATCATCTCGGTCGAGGGGCCCGAGTAGGCTATGGTCAGCCTCGACAGGCCCTTGATGAAGGCGTCGATGAGGAGCTGGGTCGGGTTCTTGCGGCCCGAGGAGGCGGTGTCGTGGACGTGGAGGTCCCAGCCGGCGTCGAGCTCCTTGAGCTTGCGGCCGCCCTCGGGCAGCTCGACGATGTTGAGCCGGTCGGCGAGGCTCCGCACGACCTGGGTCCGGCCGTAGGAGGAGGCGGAGAAGTCGGCGAGGAGCTCGAGCTGGAGCCGCCGGTCGTCGCGGTGCTTCACCGCCTCCTTGATGAGGGCCATCTGCACCCGGGCGGTGTTGAGGGGCATGTCGAGGGTCTTCGCGTGGAAGGAGGCGTCGATCATCATCCTCAGGGCCCGCAGCCGCTCCTTGGAGTGGCGGGAATCGAGGTCCCGGAGCACCATGAGGTAGGCCTCGGCGATGGAGATGCGCCGCCGCTTGAACCAGCGCGTCACGCCGAGGGGGTGGGACTTGGGCGCGGCCGTTATAGCCTCGCGCTGGTCTATCCTGAGGTTGAGCTCGCGGCGGAGCTTGTACAGCTCGCCGGAGAAGCTGAGCGCGTTCACCGCCCTGTCGTAGAGGCCGCCGATTCCCGTTCGCTGCATGATCTTCCTTCCGACCCCAGTATACCGGATCGGGGGCGGCGGGGAAGCGGGTTCGCCCACTAAAACGCGGCCCGGGCCCGTTTAGCCCCTCTTCCCGGGGCCGCTACTCCGAGGCCAGGGCCTCGACGGGATCGAGCCGCGCAGCCCTGAGGGCGGGGTAGAGCCCGAAGAAGACGCCCGTGGCCGCCGAGACGGCGAAGGCGAGGGCCGCCGTGCCGAGCGAGGCCACGAAGGCCCACTTGAAGGCCGCGACCGCGGCCCAGGCGGCGGCGAAGCCCGCGCCGAGGCCCAGGCCCCCGCCCGCGAGGGTGAGGAGGCAGGCCTCGACGAGGAACTGGGAGCGGATGTGGCGGGGCGTCGCCCCGAGGGCCTTGCGGATCCCGATCTCGCGCTTCCGCTCCGCGACCGACACGAGCATGATGTTCATGATGCCGATCCCCCCGACGAGGAGGCTGATGGCCGCGATGCCGGAGAGGATGAGGCTGATCGTGCGGGTCATCTTCATGTCGCTCTCGGCCCATTCCTTCGGGGTGATGACGTTGGCCGCCTCCGGTGAGCCGGTGAGCTCGAGGAAGTAGCGCTCGAGCGCGGCCCCGAGGGCCAGGACCCCCTCGCGGGAGGAGGCGACGACGGTGAGGGCCTCGGGGCGGAGGCCTCCCGAGATCCGTTCCGAGGCGTAGGCGAAGGTGATGTAGGCCATGCGGTTCCAGTCGTCCATGAAGAAGCCGCCCTTCGGCGCGAGGACGCCGACGACCTCGAAGCGGGAGGCGACCTCCCCGGAGCGGAGCAGGAGGTCCCTGCCCACGGGGCTCCCCTCGGGGAAGAGCTCCCGGGCGAGCTCGCTGCCCAGGACGATCGCCGGGCGCCGCCCGTACTCGTCCTCGGCCGTGAAACCGCGGCCGAGCTCCAGGGAGGCCCCCATCGCGGCGAAGTAGGGCGCCCCGACGGCCCCGACCTGGGCCGAGGCGGAGTTGCGGCCGGAGCGGAGCTCCCCGGGCAGGCTGGCCCGGGGGAGGACCGCCTTGGCCCCGGGGACCTTCCGCAGGATGTCGGCCCCCAGGGCCGCGTCGAGCTCGACCGAGCGCCCGGCCCCGGCCGGGTCCCAGCCGGGGTAGATCTGGATCGCGTCGAGGGCGAAGGCCTCGAGCTGCTCCTTGAGGTAGGCGGTGCCGCTCTCGGCGATGGAGGTCACGGTCACCACGCTGGCGACGCCGATGACGATGCCGACGAGGGAGAGTGCCGAGCGCAGCTTGTTCGAGCGGAAGCTCTCAGCCGCGAGGCGCAGGGACTCGATCACGCCGCGCCTCCCTCGAGCCTGCCGTCCCGGAGCCTGATGACCCGCGGGAAGCCCTCCCCGATGGCCGGGTCGTGGGTGACGACGACGAGGGTGGTGCCCCGCGCGTTGATCTCGCCGAAGAGCTCGAGGATGGAGCGGCCGGTCGCGCTGTCGAGGGCCCCGGTCGGCTCGTCGGCGAGGAGGATGGCGGGGGAGTTGACGAGGGCCCGGGCTATGGCCGCCCGCTGCCGCTGGCCGCCCGAGAGCTCGCCGGGTCGGTGGGCGGAGCGGTCGGCGAGGCCCACGCGCTCGAGGGCCTCGAGGGCCCGCCTCCGCCGCTCCCGCGGCCGGACGCCGGCGTAGAGGAGGGGCAGCTCGACGTTCTGGGCGATCGTCAGCCTCGGCAGGAGGTGGAACTGCTGGAACACGAAGCCGACCTGGCGGTTGCGCAGCTCGGCGAGGCCGTACTCGTCCAGGCCCGCGGTATCCTGGCCCCCGACCAGCACCCGCCCGGAGCTGGGCCGGTCGAGGCAGCCGATGAGGTGCATGCAGGTCGTCTTCCCCGAGCCCGAGGGGCCCATGATGGCGATCCGCTCGCCCGCCTCGACGGAGAAGCTCAGCCCGTCGAGGGCCCGTACGACGGTATCGCCCATCGCGTAGTGGCGCCGCGCCTCCTCGAGCCGGATGGCCTCGCTCAAGGCTTGCCTTCCTTCGCCCCGGGACTCGGTATCCTTAGCTCGTCGCCCTCGGCGCAGCCCGCCACGACGCGGACGAGGCCCGAGCCGAAGCCCTCGGTCTCCACGGGCAGCTCCTCCCAGGAGCCGTCGGCCGCCCGCCGCTCGACGAGGGGCTTGCCCCCCTTGTAGGAGACCGCCCGCGAGTCGACGACCAGGACCTCCCGGCCCTCCCCGGCCTTGATCACGGCGTCGAAGCTGTACGCGGGCAGGAGGCCCGGCGGCGGCGCGGCGATGACGAGCTTGGCGTCGAGCACGACGAGGCCCCGGTCGTTGATCCGGGCCTCGGCGGGGAAGGACTCGAGCCTGCCCCGGGCGACGAGGCCGGGGATCGCGGGGAAGCGGAACTCGACGCCCTGGCCGACCCGGGCGCGGGGGATGTCCCGCTCGCCGATCTCCACGTCGGCGACGAGGGAGGAGACGTCGATGACCCGGCCGTAGGACTCGCCTTCCTTGAGCACGTCGCCGGGCTTGAGCTCGAGCCGGGAGACCAGGCCCCCGATATGGGCGCGCATGGTGAGGTCCTCGACCGCCCGCCTCCGCGCCTCGAGCTCCACCTCGAGGAGCTCGACCTTGCGCCGGTTGCCCGCGAAGCGCTCCTCGTCGATCTGGTAGGCGAGCTTGTCCAGCTCGTAGGCCTGCTGGGTCGAGTCCAGGCGGGCGATCGGGTCGCCGGGAGCCACGCGGTCCCCGCTCCGGGCGCTGACGGCCTCGACGATGCCCGCGGCGGGCGACCGGATCTCCTGCTCGTCCTTGGCCTTGAGGTGGCCGGAGACCTCGATGATGTCGTCCATCGCGCGCTTCTCGACCTTGGCCGTCTCCTCGGCCGAGGCGGGCTCGGCCTTCCGCCCGCGGAGGAGGGCGTAGGCCCCCCCGCCCGCCGCGGCCAGGGCGATGGCCAGGGCCAGCCAGGCCCGGCGCTTCCCCTTCTTCCTCATAGTCCTCCTCCGCTTCCCGGGAGCCCGGCGAGGGCCCGGAGCTCCAGGGCCCAGATGGCGCGGTCGAGGAAGGCGGCCCTCGAGCGGGACTCGCACTCGCGGAGGGCCGCGAGGACCTCCGCGTACTCCTCGTCGGATGCCATGCCCCTGTCCCGCCAGCCTGAGTAGGCCGCGGCCTGGTCCCGGGCGAAGCCCAGCTCCCAGGCCGCGTCCTCGGCCCCCGCGAGGAGCCTCCCGCGCTCGGCCTCGAGCCGCGCCAGGGCCTTGCGCGCCGCCCTGAGCGCCTCGTCCACCTTGGCCGCCTCCTGCCTGGCCGCGAGGGCCTCGTCGCGGTCGCGGAGCGCGCGGGCCCCCCGGGGCGCGGGCTTCCAGGCGAGGCTCAGGCCGAGGGAGGGGGCGTCGGGGTCGCGGGCGGCGCCGAGGCTCAGCTCGAGCCCCTCGAAGCTCGCCTTCAAGCCTCCCGAGAGGCTGCTCCCCTTGAGCACCGAGTCATCGTCGGAGTCCAGGTAGCTCGAAGTGCTGTAGGAGGCCCCGAGCTCGGCGCTCAGCGAGACCCGCTTCTTGGCTTCCGCCGCCTCGAAGGCCGCGGCCCGGGCCGCCTCGCGCGCGACCGCGACCTCGGGGCTCGACTCGGCCGCGGGCAGGGCCGCGCCCAGGTCGGGCTCGGCGGAGGGGAGGGGGAGGGCCTCGCCGGGCGGCCCCTCCGGCAGGGGGCCCGCCAGCTCGGCGAGGGTCTCGAGGGCCTCTTCGAGGGCGTCCTCGGCGTCGCGGGAGGCGCGGGCCTTCGAGCGGAGCTCGCGCTCGAGGCGCCGGTAGGCTAGGCCCCCGGGCTCGGCCCCGTCGATCGTCCGCGCCTTATCGAGCTCGCGCCGGGCCCGCGCCTCGGCTCCCCGCGCGGCGGCGAGCCCGACGTCGGCCGCGAAGGAGGCCTTGAGGGCCGCGAGGAGCTCCTTCTCCAGCTCGAAGCGGCGCCGCGAGAGGGAGGCCCGGGCGGCGAGCTCGGCCGCCGCGGCCCGCTCCACCGCGACACCCTCGTCGTCGCGGCCCCGCAGGATGGGCAGGCCGAGGCTCAGCGAGGGCGAGGCGTAGGAGCCCGAGGGCCCGCGCCCGAGGACCGAGGAGGCCCCGATCCGGGCGCCGCCGGGGAGGGTCAGGGAGGCGCCCGGGGCGGCGTAGAGCTCGGTCCCCTCGTCCGAGAGGGCCGCGGAGGCCGAGCCCGTGCCCGCCTCGAGGACGGGCGAGTCACGCGTTAGGCGAGCTCGCGCGAGGGCTATGGCCGCCCGCTCCGCCTCGACGCGGAGGGCCTCCAGGGCCGGGTCGCGCGCCAGGGCCGAGCCGAGGAGCTCCTCGTAGCCCGGCTGGCCCTGGGCGGGGCAGGGGCGCGGGGCGAGGGCCGCTAGGGCGAGGAGGGCTGCGGGTAGGGGAGGTATTTTCATATAGCCTTGAAACAATCCTCGGCGCGCGGGGGTAACGGGGCGCGCGCCGAGAGGGTAGCACGCCGGGGCGAAGGGGGCAAGGAGCGGCCGGGGCCGGGGGAAGGCCCGGGAGGGCCTCAATTCTCGAGGATGGTGATCTCCACGCGGCGGTTGCGGGCCCGGCCCGCCGGTCGCGTTGTCCGCCACCGGGCGCTCGTCGCCGTAGCCGGCGGCGCGGATCCGGTCCGGGCTCCGCGCCCCGAGGCCGATGAGGCGCTCGGCCACGGCCCGGGCGCGGTCCTCCGAGAGCTTCTTCCGGCCCTCGGCCCAGCCGGCCCTGGCCGCGTGGCCCCCCACGAGCAGGTCCCGGTCGGGGTAGCGCTTGAGGAGCTCCGCGATGCGCTCGATCTTGGCGAGCTCGCTCGGCTTGAGGACGGCCGAGTCCGCCTCGAACTGGAGGTCCTCGAGGGATATCGTCACGCCCTCGTCCGTCTCCGCGACCGAGACGTCCTCGAGCCCGGCGACCGCCTTCTCGACCTCTGCCTTGAGCGCCCCCCGGTTCATGAGCTCGGCCTCGAACTGCCCCGCCCGGGCCGTGCCGCGGTACTCGACCGACCTGCCGTCGGACCAGTCGAAGACGAAGTCGAAGCGCTCCTCGTAGGCCACCGCCTGGCCGAGCCCGGGGTCCCAGTAGATGCGCTGCTCGGAGAAGCCGGCGATCTGGACGGGATAGGCGATCGAGTAGCTCCGCGGCGGGGGCGGCCGGCGGAAGATCTCGTAGCTCGCCGTCACCAGCTGCCGCGTCCTGCCCTCCGACTCCACGGGGCCGACGTAGCGGTAGCGGGCCTCGAAGGGGATGAGGTAGGGCTCGGCTATGCCGAAGACGCGGCGGAAGTCGTGGACCTCCTCCCCGGGGGCCGTCCAGCTTTCGCCGGGGGCCAGGGGGCGGTCGGGGAAGGATGGGACGTGCCGCACGACGGGCATGTAGTAGCCGCCCGCGATCTCGTAGCGGCCACGCGCGTCGCGCTTGAACACCGAGTCGTAGTCCTCGGCGACGAGGTAGGCGGCCGCCCCCTTGGGCCGCTCCGAGGTCTCGAAGCGGCCCCGCATGAGGCCCCAAGAGCCGTCGGGGGCGGCGTCGACCACCTCGACGGCGATGCGGTTGAGGATCTCGGAGGAGTGGGAGAAGCGGCGGTCGACGTAGACGTCCTCGAGGACCTCGGAGAGGACGCGGAAGCGGTCGCCCTTGGCGTGGGTGAAGGCGAAGCGCAGGGCCGGGCCCGGGGCCTGGGGGGCCGCCTGGGCCTTCCCCGGGGCGGCCTGGGCGGCGGCCGGGGGAGCGCCGAGCCGGAGCGCCGCGCAGGCGGCGAGGGCGAACAGGACGGCTTTCTTCATGCGCTGCTCCTCATGCACTACTATCGGCAAGGTCGGCCGGGCTCCGGAGCCCGGCACGCCTTGCCGACGGCGCCGGCTCCGGGCTACCTTAACTATATGCCCTCCGTGCCGATAAGTCCGGAATCCGGGCCCCAGGTCGTCCTCGAGCTCATCTACCGGCTCAAGGTGCGCGACGCCATGAGCTCGCCCGTCATCTGGGCGAGCCCCGGGGCCTCGATGCGGGCCGTCCAGTACCTCATGCGGGACAACCGGATCACGGGGGTGCCCGTCGCCGTCGAGGACCGCCTCGTCGGCATCGTCTCCATGGGCGACGTCATCGAGGCCCTCGACGCCGGGCGCATGGACGAGCCGGTCGAGTCCCGGATGACGAGGGCGGTCATCTCCCTCGAGGACGACATGCCCCTCGCCTTCGCCACGACCTACATCAACCGCTACAAGTTCGGGCGCTTCCCCGTCCTCGACCGCGAGGCCAGGCTCGTGGGCATCGTCACCTCGTCGGACGTCGTGCGCTCCCTCCTCGTCGCCATGAACCGCGAGGTCGAGCGCCTCGAGGAGAAGCTCGCCGCGGCGGCGGCGGCCGAGGCCGCGCCCCCGCCCGCCGACGGCCGCGTCCGGCTCTCCTTCCAGGTGACCCGCTTCGACTTCGAGAACGCCGGCAAGGCCTCGGCCGAGATCAAGAAGGCCCTGAAGGGCCTCGGCCTCGACCCGGCCCTGATCCGCCGCGCCGCCGTGGCGAGCTACGAGCTCGAGCTCAACCAGGTCATCCACTCCGAGGGCGGCTCGATCGCCTGCGTCGCGGGCGCGGGCTCCGTCGAGATACGCGCCGAGGACCGGGGGCCCGGCATCCCCGACGTCGAGGCGGCGATGCGGGAGGGCTTCTCCACGGCGAACGAGTGGATCCGCTCCCTGGGCTTCGGCGCGGGCATGGGCCTGCCCAACGCCCGGCGCGTGTCCGACGATTTCTCGATAGATTCCGGTCCCGGCCGCGGCACGACCGTGCGCTGCCGCATCAACTACTGAAGAGGAGCATCCGATGAGAACGAGCGAGCTGGCCGGGGCCCTGGGCCTCGAGGTGCTGCAGGGGGAATTCGGGGACCGGGAGATCTCGGGCGGCTACACCTCCGACCTCCTCTCCGACGTCATGGCCAACGCCAAGGACGGCGCCGTCCTGGTGACCATCCAGGCGCACAAGAACACGGTCGCCGTGGCCAGCCTGGTGGGCCTCGCCGCGGTCCTCGTCTGCAACGGCCGCGAGGCGCCCCAGGACATGCTCGAGGCCGCACGGGCCGAGGGCATCGCCGTCCTCCGCTCGGCCTCCACCCAGTTCGAGGTCTCCGGCCGCCTCTACGCGGCCCTGGCGGCTCAGGCCCCGGCCGGGGCCTGAGCCGCCGGGGAGGGCCCGTGCGGATATTGGCCGACCTCCACAACCACAGCTGCCTCTCGCCCTGCGCCTCCCTCGAGCTCTCCCCGGCCCTCCTCGCGCGCCGCGGCCGCGAGCGGGGCCTCGGCCTCCAGGCCCTCACCGACCACAACGCGGCCCTCAACTGCCCCGCCTTCGAGGACTGCTGCCGCCGCGAGGGGGTCGCCCCCCTCTTCGGGATCGAGGCCTGCTCCTCCGAGGAGGTCCACGTCCTCTGCCTCTTCGGGAGCGCGGACGAGGCCCTCGGCTTCGGCGAGCTCCTGCGCGGCCTCCTGCCGCCCCTGCCCTACGACCCGGAGAAGCTCGGCGACCAGGTCGTCGTCGACGCCGACGAGGAGGTCCTCGAGCTGCCCGAATACTACCTCGGGGCCGCGGTCGGGCTGGGCTTCGACGGGCTCTGCGCGGAGGCGGCGCGCCGGGGCGCCCTGGTCGTGCCGGCCCACGTCGATCGGCCCATGTTCTCCGTCTCGAGCCAGCTCGGCTTCCTCCCCCCGGGGCCCTACGCCGCGGTGGAGTCGATGCGCGAGCCGGCTCCCGAGCTCCGCCTGGGCCTGCCCGTCATCTCGGGCTCGGACGCTCACTACCCCGAGCACGTCGGGCGCCGGCCCTTCTCCGTCGAGCTGCCCGAGGAGCTCCTCGCCGCCCGCCTCGCCGCCCGGCCGGGGCCCGAGGCCGAGCGAGCGGGGGCGGAGCTCCTCGCGGCCTTGGCCGCGGCCCTCGCGGCCCGGGCGATCAGGCCTTCCTGGTCACTGCTTCCAGCGTAGGCCGAGCTCGACCGGCTCCTCGAGGACGAGGAGGTCGAGGAGGGGGATCCTCGCCGTCAAGGTCGAGCCCGCGAGGCTCCCGCCCCGCGAGTCCAGGACCTGGCCGGGGGCCGCGATGGACAGGTCGATGGCCGCCGCGTCCAGGGCCGGCATCGCCTTCTCGCCGAGGAGGCTTTTTAGGAGGGTTCGGTACTCCTCGGCGCTCAGGGCCTCCTCGCCCTCGAGGGCCGGGGGCGAGAGGGCCTCGAGGAGGCCGGGATCGAGCCCAGCGAGGAGGGAGCGGAGGGCCCCGGCCCGGCCCCGGTCGAGCCTGAGCGAGAGCTCGGCCCAGTCCGGGCCCTTCCGGTAGGAGAGGGCCCCGGCCTGCCCGGCCTGCGGGGAGGCGAAGTCGGGGCTGGCGGCCGCCTGGGCGAGGCTGCGGACGAGCAAGGTTCCCCGGATCGAGTCGGGGCTCGGCTGGGAGAGCTCGACGAGCTCGAGGTAGGGCCGGGAAGCCAGGGAGGCCCTGAGGGCCGCGGCGTCGAGGAGGGGGATGCTCGGATCGACGGGCCGGCCGCCCGAGCCGAGCCTGCGGAGCTTGTCGGCTATCGGGGCGGGCAGCTCGGCCCGGAACTCCAGCCGCGCGCTCCCGTCCCGCCGGAGCTCGCCCGCGAGCCGGGAGGAGCAGGAGCCCAGGAGGAGGACGAGGGCGAGGAAGACCGCCCCGAGGCCCGAGGCTGCGGCGAGGATGGCCAGGACCCTCCGCCTGAGAGGGTATTCTTCTTTTCCATGTTTCGTCATCATGTCGAGTGCCATTATATCGCCAAACAAACGGGAAACCGCGCGGGTTACCCCCGAGCGGGCGCAACCTTCCCGTCCGGCGAGTGTCGAATTACCAAGCGTCCGGGGCTCCCTGCCTCGCGCAGCGCCCCGGATGCCCTGAGGAGCCTATGAAAGCACGATCCGATCGCCCCTGGTCCTTCCTCGACGAGTACCGCGGCAAGAACTTCGCCGGCGAGTGGCCGACCCTTCCCGAGCTCTTCGCCTTGAGCGCCCTCCGCTACCCTGACAGCCCCTGCTTTACGGTGTACGAGCCCGATCGAAAGTGCCTGAGCTATCGGCAGGCCAAGGATAAAGTCGACGCCGTCGCCCGCCAGCTCCGCTCCCTCGGCGTGGGCAGGGGCGACAAGGTGGCCGTCACCGGCAAGAACAGCCCCGAATGGGCCGTCGCCTACCTTGCCTCCCTCACCGCCGGGGCCGTCGTCGTGCCCATCGACTACCAGCTGCCCACGGCCGACCTCGCCCGCCTGGTGAAGGCCGGGGACTCCCTCGTCCTCTTCGCCGACGAGGAGAAGGAGGCCGAGCTCGCCGCCGCCTGCCCCGGCCTCAAGGCGGTCTACTCCCTCGCCGCGGGCCGGCCGAACTACCTCTACGACCTGGACGCCCCCGGCGCCCCGGCCTTCGAGAGCCCCGCCGAGGGCGACCTCGCGGCCATCCTCTTCACGAGCGGCACGACGGGCGTCCCCAAGGGCGTCATGCTGACGCACCGGAATTTCGTCGCGGACTGCTTCCTCGCCCAGGCCAACCTCCCCATCTACCACGAGGACACCTTCTACGCCCTCCTCCCGATCCATCACTCCTACACGATGCTCGCGGTCTTCATCGAGACCATCTCGGTGGGGGCCCAGCTCGTCTTCGGCAAGCGCATGGTGATCAAGCAGGTCCTCAAGGACCTCAAGGAGGCCGAGGTCACCATGTTCCTCGGGGTGCCCATGCTCTTCAACAAGCTCCTCGCCGGGATCATGAAGGGGGTCAGGGAGAAGGGGCCGGCGGTCTACGGCCTCATCCGCTTCCTCCTCGCCCTCTCCGGCTTCGTCAAGCGGACGACCGGCGTGAACCCCGGCAAGAAGCTCTTCCATTCCCTCCTGGACAAGGCCAGCCTGGCCTCGATCCGCATCTGCATCTCCGGCGGCGGCCCCCTCGCCCCGAGCGTCTTCCGGACCTACAACCAGCTCGGCATCGACTTCGTCCAGGGCTACGGCCTGACCGAGACCTCGCCCATCCTCACCCTGAATCCCACCGACGCCTTCATCGTGACGAGCGTCGGCAAGCTCATACCCCAGGTCGAGATGCGGGTCCTCGAGCCCAACGCCGACGGCGTCGGCGAGATCGCGGTCAAGGGGCCCATGGTCATGTCCGGCTACTACAAGAATCCCGAGGAGACGGCCAAGGTCTTCACCTCCGACGGCTGGTTCAAGACCGGGGACCTCGGCTACAAGGATGCGGGCGACTACGTCTACCTCACGGGCCGTGCCAAGAACATGATCGTCACCGAGGGCGGCAAGAACGTCTACCCCGAGGAGATCGAGAACCGCTTCCAGCTCTTCGACGAGGTCGAGCAGGTCCTGGTCTGCGGCTACGTCGAGGACGAGGCCACGCGGAGCGAGGGCATCGAGGCCCAGATCTTCCCCAACGCCGAGCGCTTCAAGGCCGGCGGCGCGGCGGCCCAGGCCGCGGTGGACTGGCGGGCGGCCGAGGCCCGGCTCCGCGCCGTCGTGGAGGAGGTCAACCAGCAGCTCCTGCCCTACCAGCGCATCACCAAGGTGACGGTCCTCCGGGAGAAGCTCGAGGAGACCACGACCAAGAAGATCAAGCGCTTCCAGGCCAAGAGCGCCAGCTAGCGCGAAGCGCGCCGATAGGCGCGCTTCGCGGCGACGAAGTCGCTTCGCGCCTTCGTCGGTTCATCCACGGGCTTCTGAGGGCCCGGGCGGCCCAACGGGGCCTCCCGGGCCTCATTTTCTCCCGTAGACCGGCACGGGCTGCGTACTGTTGCGGAGCAGCACGTCGCCGATGCGCACCAGGCGGGCCTGGCTCTCGAGCTCCAGCTCCCGGAAGACGGGCTGGGAGAGGAGGAGGTCCTGCTTGAACTCGCGGCAGAGGGAGTCCAGGCGGGCGGCTACCGAGACCGCCTCGCCGAAGACGCCCAGGCGCCGCGAGCCCGCGACGCCGAGCTCCCCCGCCACGATGGTCCCCGAGTGGATGCCGATGCTCACCTCGGCCGGGCCGGGGAGGGAGGCCGAGGCCAGGTCGTCCTGGAGGCCGGGCAGCTCGGCGATGAAGTCGTAGGCGCAGGCGAGGGCCCGCTCTGCCCGGTCCTTCTCCCCCAGGAGGCCGAAGACGACGATGACTGAGTCGCCGGCCAGGCCGGCGAGCCGGCCCCCGTGGCGCTCGGCGGCAACGGCCCAGAGGGCGTAGTAGCGGTTGAGGATGGCGACGGCGCGCTCGGGCTGGACCCGGTCGGCGAGGTTCGTGAAGTCCCGGATGTCGGCCGAGATGGCCGTGACGGCGACCGCCTCGCCGGGGGCCCGCTCGGGGGTCGGCGCCTTCTCATCGATCCGGGCCGTCCCGAAGAGGGCCTCGATCCGCCCCCGCAGCCCGATGACCTGGACCTTGCTGGCCAGGAGCATGAGGCCCAGGGTCGCGACGCCGAAGATCAGGAAGAGGTTCTGGGGGGCCGCGAGGAAGGCGGCGAAGGCGGGGCCGAAGGAAGTGGCGTCGAGGGCGAGCTGGAACTCCGCGCGGCTCACCGTGCCGGCCGCCAGTCCCCGGGTCAGACCGAGGCGGAGGTCGAGGTAGAAGTAGAAGAAGACTAGGATGAGGACGGCCCCGAGGGCCAGGAGGGTCTCGGCGCTGCGCTTGATCCAGCGCCGCCGGGCGGCCAGGGCCAGGGCCTGGAAGAGCCCGACGTAGCAGGAGGCGCCCCAGAGGAAGACGTTCGACATGTCCCAGGGGGCGAAGCCTCCCATGAGGGTCCGGACCAGGGCGTAGCCGGCCGGGGTGATGAGGGAGTAGAGGACCCGGAGGACGGGCTTGTGGCCCTGCCCGGCGAGGAGGGATATCTGGACGAGGAGGAAGCAGACGACGAGGGCGATGGCCGTCGGCCTGAGGGCCTCCGAGGCGGGGGTTATGAAGAGGAGGAGGATGAAAAAGACGACGAATTGGCTGGAATAGAGGAAGAATTCGTCGAAAACCCGCTTCGGCTTGAGCCGCATCGTCCCTCCCCCGGCCTCGCCCGGCGTCATCGATGATACCCGGAGGCGGGCCGCCTGCAAAGCCCGCGGCCGGACCGGGCCGCCTAGGGCCGCCCGGGGCCTCGCCGGTTGGTTGCGGGTCGTTACCATGAGGCGATACAAGGGCCCCGCTTGACTCGCTTGCCTCAGAGTATACAATAGGGTGCAACTTTCACGATTACCTAAGGAGGTATCATGAAGCGTACTACGATGGCGATCGCGGCCACGATGATGGCCGCAGTCCTCGTCTTCGTCGGCTGCCAGAAGAAGGAAGCCAAGCCCGCCAAGGCGGCCTTCCACATCGGCGTCGTCACCGGCACGGTCTCCCAGTCCGAGGACGACCTCCGCGGCGCCGAGCAGCTCATCAAGGAATACGGCGCCGTCAAGGACGGCGGGATGATCCAGCACATCACCTATCCCGACAACTTCTCCGAGGTCCAGGAGACCGTCATCTCCCAGATCGTCGGCCTCTCCGAGGATCCCCTCATGAAGGCGATCATCGTGAACCAGGCCGTCCCCGGCACCGCCGAGGCCTTCCGCCGCATCAAGGAGAAGCACCCCGGTATCTTCTGCATCGCCGGCGAGGCCCACGAGGACCCGCTCGTCATCGAGGCGACCGCCGACCTCGTGACCAACGTCGACTACGTCTCCCGCGGCTACCTCATCATCTGGGCCGCCAAGGAGCTGGGCGCGAAGACCTTCGTCCACATCAGCTTCCCGCGCCACATGTCCTACGAGACCCTCGGCCGCCGCCGCTACATCATGGAGCAGGCCTGCAAGGACCTCGGGCTGAAGTTCGCCTTCGAGACCGCGCCGGACCCCTCCAAGTCCGACGTCGGCGTCGCGGGCGCCCAGCAGTTCCTCCTCGAGAACATGCCCCAGTGGATCAAGAAGTACGGCAAGGACACCGCCTTCTTCTGCACCAACGACGCCCACACCGAGCCCCTGCTCAAGCGGGCCGTCGAGGGCGGCGCCATGTTCATCGAGGCCGACCTCCCCTCGCCCCTCATGGGCTACCCGGGCGCCCTCGGCCTCGACCTCTCCGCCGAGAAGGGCGACTTCGCGAAGATCCTCAAGAAGGTCGAGGAAGCCGTCGTCGCCAAGGGCGGCTCCGGCCGCTTCGGCACCTGGGCCTTCAGCTACGGCTTCGTGACCACCGCGGGCCTCGGCGAGTTCGCCATCCGCGTGGCCCAGGGCAAGGCGCAGAAGGACAGCATGAAGGACATGCTCGACGCCTACGGCAAGTTCACCCCCGGCGCCAAGTGGAACTCCGGCTACAACGTCGACGTCAACACCGGCGTCCGCGCCAAGAACCACGCCCTCGTCTACATGGACACCTACATCTTCGGCAAGGGCTTCCTCCCGAGCACGGCGCAGGTCGTCCCCGAGAAGTACTTCACCATCAAGAACCAGGCTCAGTAAGCGCGAGCAAGGCCGGCGCCGCGAGGCGCCGGCCTTCGTTTTTTTACGCGAAAGGGCATCGGGTCCCGCGGTTCGCGCGCGAGGGCGCGACGGGAACGGCGCCGAGGACGCCTCGCGGCGGCTTCGGCGCCCGCCGATGCCCCTTTTCTTTCTGCCCGCCTGAGCGGGCCTAATCAGACGGAGGTTCCCCCGCGATGGACGAGGACTGCCCGCTCCTCTCGCTGGAGCATATCACCAAGGACTTCGACGGCACGGTCGTGCTCTCCGACGTGTCGTTCAAACTGTGCAAGGGCGAGATACTCGGCCTGGTCGGCGAGAACGGCGCCGGCAAGACGACGCTCATGCGCATCCTCTTCGGGATGCCGGTCATCGCCGAGACGGGAGGCTTCCAGGGCCGCTGCTGCATCGACGGGGAGAGCGTGGACTTCAAGAGCCCCTTCGACGCCCTCGACGCCGGCATCGGCATGGTCCATCAGGAGTTCAGCCTGATCTCGGCCTTCACCACGGCCGAGAACATCCTCCTGAACCGCGAGTGCACCCACCCGAGCTTCCTCAACGAGGTCTTCGGCGACCGCATGAGCGTCCTCGACCGGGACGCCATCCGCGAGCGGGCCGAGCGCTCCATCGAGAAGCTCGGCGTCAAGCTCGACCCGGACATGCTCGTCTCCGAGATGCCCGTGGGCCACAAGCAGTTCACCGAGATCGCCCGCGAGATCAACCGCGACGGGATCCGCGTCCTGGTGCTCGACGAGCCGACCGCCGTCCTCACCGAGAGCGAGGCCGAGGTCCTGCTCTCCGGCATGCGCTCCCTCGCCGACCAGGGCATCTCGATCATCTTCATCTCGCACCGCCTCCACGAGGTCCTCGAGGTGGCCGACCGCATCGTGGTCCTGCGCGACGGCAAGCTCGTGAAGGACGTCAGCGCCAAGGGCGTCACCGTCAAGGAGGTCTCGGCCTGGATGGTCGGCCGCGACGTCGAGGCCAAGCGGGCCTCGGGGGCCCACCGGGAGTTCGGCCCCGAGTTCCTCCGGCTCGACAAGCTCTGGGTCGACATGCCCGGCGAGCGCGTCAACGAGGTGAGCATCTCGGTGCGGAAGGGCGAGATCTTCGGCATCGGGGGCCTGGCGGGCCAGGGCAAGCTCGGCATCCCGAACGGGGTCATGGGGCTGCAGCTCGCCGGCGGGGAGGCCCTCCTCGACGGCCAGGCCATCCCCCTGAACGATCCCCGCGCCGCCCTGTCGATGGGCATGGCCTTCGTGTCGGAGGACCGCCGCGGCGTGGGCCTCCTGCTCGACGAGAGCCTGGACTGGAACATCGCCTTCACCGCCATGCAGATCCAGGACCGCTACCTGAAGCCCTTCCTCGGCAGCCGCTTCCTCCGCTTCCGCGACGATCGGGGCATGCGCGAGCTCGCCCAGGAGTACGTGGACGCCCTCGAGATCAAGTGCACGGGCGTGCGCCAGCGGGCCAAGGAGCTCTCCGGCGGGAACCAGCAGAAGGTCTGCCTCGCGAAGGCCTTCGCGATCAAGCCGAAGCTCCTCTTCGTGAGCGAGCCCACGCGGGGCATCGACGTCGGGGCCAAGCGCCTCGTCCTCGACGCCCTCCTGAAGTACAACCGCGAGAACGGCATGACCATCGTGATGATCTCGAGCGAGCTCGAGGAGCTCCGCTCGATCTGCGACCGCATCGCGATCGTGGACGAGGGCCGCGTGGCGGGCATCCTGCCCCCCGAGGCCCATCTCGAGGACTTCGGCCTGCTCATGTCCGGCCGCGGCGCGACGGAGGAGGCGCGGGTTGCCAATGCGTAACGGGAACGGCAAGGATAAGGACGGGTTCAAGGGCGCCGTCCGCTCCTTCGTGGCGAGCTTCGGCTGGCCGCGCATCATCATCGCCCTCTTCATCGTCGCCCTTTTCTTCCTCGCGCCGGCGGCCAAGGTCGAGATACCCTCGGCCCTCTCGGACGTGCTCAACCGCTTCGGCATGAACGCGGTCCTCGTCCTGGCCATGGTGCCCATGGTCCAGTCGGGCTGCGGGCTCAATTTCGGCCTGCCCATCGGCGTCATCGCGGGGCTCCTGGGCTCCACCCTCGCCATCCAGGTCGTCTCGGTCGGGCCCCTGGTCGGGATCTTCAAGCCGGGCCTGCCGGTCTTCATCCTGGCCATCATCCTGGCCATGCCCTTCGCGGCCCTCTTCGGCTGGGCCTACGGCAAGCTCCTCAACCGCGTCAAGGGCGACGAGATGATCATCGCCACCTACGTCGGCTGGGCGGCCGTGTCCTTCATGTCCATCATGTGGCTCATCCTGCCCTACAGCGCGCCGACCATGATCTGGGCCTACAAGGGCTACCAGCTCCGCTCGACCATCGCGGTGGCGGGCTTCTACGACAAGGTCCTCTCGAGCTTCCTCGCGATCCGGATCGGGGACTTCGTCTTCCCGACCGGCATGATCCTCTTCGTGGCCCTCATGTGCCTCGTCGTGTGGCTCTTCTTCCGGACCAAGGCCGGCACGGCCATGACGGCCGTCGGCTCGAACCCCGACTACGCCCGCGCCAGCGGCGTCGACGCGAGCCGGGCCCGCATCCTCTCGGTCGTCGCCTCCTGCATGCTCGGCGCGGTGGGCATCATCGTCTACCAGCAGAGCTACGGCTTCATCCAGGTCTACAACGGCCCCCTCATGGCGGCCTTCCCCGCGGTCGCCGCCCTCCTCATCGGCGGCGCCTCGGTGAACAAGGCGAGCATCGTCAACGTCGTGGTGGGGACCCTCCTCTACCAGGGCATGATCACGATGACGCCCAAGGTCATAAACTCCCTCCTCCAGTCCGACATGGCGGAGGTGCTCCGGATCATCATCGCGAACGGGATGATCCTCTACGCCCTGACCCGAAAGTCGAAGGTGGCGAGATGAACGGCTTGCAGAAGAACTCCAGGTTCCTGCGCGACAACCTGGTCGTGTTCATTTTCCTCGCGCTGAGCCTCGCCGCCCTGCCCTTCTCGGGCCAGGCGGGGGCCATCCCCGACAACCTCATGGCCCGGGTGACCCGCAACGCCTTCCTCGTCTTCGCCCTCATCATCCCCATCTACGCGGGCATGGGCATCAACTTCTCCATGACCCTGGGCGCCATGGCGGGGCAGATAGGCCTGATCTTCTGCGTCGACTGGAACGTCGTCGGGGTCTGGGGCCTGCTGTTCTCGGCGGTGATCGGCACGCCCATCGCCATCCTCTTCGGCCTCCTCGCCGGCTCGGTCCTGAACCGCTGCAAGGGCCGCGAGATGGTGACGAGCCTCATACTCGGCTTCTTCATGGAGGGCGTGTACCAGCTCATCGTGCTGTACATGTTCGGCTCGGTCCTCCCCCTCCGCTCGCCCAACATCGAGCTCTCGCGCGGCTACGGGGTGCGCAACATCCTGAACCTGGCCACCGTCCGGGGCAGCCTCGACGACCTCGTCGCGATCAAGACCCCCGCTATCTCGCTCGGCGGCCTCGTCCTGAGCCCCGTGAAGATCCCCCTGGTCACGATCGCGATCATCGTCGCCCTGGCCTTCTTCATCGTCTGGTTCAAGAAGACCAAGCTCGGCCAGGACATGCGCGCCGTCGGCAACGACATGGCCGTGGCCAAGGCCGCGGGCATCAACGTCGACCGCACGCGCATCATCTCCATCGTCATCTCCACCGTCCTCGCCTGCTACGGCCAGATCATCTTCCTCCAGAGCATCAACAACATGATGACGACCGACGCCCAGAGCCAGACGGGCTTCATGGCCGCGGCGGCCATCCTGGTCGGCGGCGCCACCGCGAGCCACGCCTCGATCAAGAACGTCCTCATCGGCGTGACCCTCCTGCACTTCATGTTCGAGACCGTGCCCAACGCCGCGCCGCGCGTCTTCGGCCAGGCCGACGTGGCCGAGTACTTCCGCAGCTTCCTCTCCTTCGGCGTCATCGCCCTCTCCCTGGTCCTGCACGCCTACCGCGAGAAGAAGAAGGAGGAGGAGGCCCGCAGGGCGAACCGCATCGCCGCCGGCGAGACCGCCGCCGCCAACGCCGCGGCCGCCGCGGAAGGGGGCCGGGCATGAGCAACGGCAACGGCACGAGCGGCCTGTCCACGCGGCTGGCCGATCCCGTCTTCCGCCGCCGCCTCGCGATCCGCGCCGCCCTCGTGGCCCTCGTCGCGGGCATAGGCGCCTTCTCCATGGTCGTCGGGCGGGGCCACACCGTCGTCCTCGACGACATGCGGCCCAAGGACGGCTCCTACGAGCCGGTGCGCATGCTCTCGGCGAAGCTCGGCCGCGGCAAGGCGGTCGAGCTCTCGAGCGGTGTCCGCGAGCTCGTGACCGTCACGGGCCAGAGCCCGAAGCTCGTCGTGGACTGGATGGACGGCTCCGAGCCGGTCTCCGTGGAGCTCTCCATTCCCTTCAAGCAGGACTTCGTGATCGTCTACCTGCCCAAGCTCAAGGCCGGGATCGAGCCTTGGGTCGAGCCCTTCTTCCCCTACGCGAGCGCGAAGCCGGCCGAGGAGGCCGCTCCCGCCGCGACGGAGGCACCATGAAACGACTCGCCCTCGCCCTCTGCGCCCTAGTGGCCGCCGCGGCCCCCGCCCTCGCCCAGGCCCCCGCGGGCCCGCCCTCGCCGCCCAAGCGCCTCCTGACCCAGGCCCTCCTCGACAAGATCGTCGCGGAGCTGCCCCCGCTCACGCGGGAGCTCGAGGCCCTCGGCAAGGACTACGACGAGGCCCTCGGCGGTCCCGACGGGGAGGAAGGCCAGCCCGGCGAGATCCAGGCGGCCCTGGCCGCCCTCGCCGCCGACGCCAAGGTCAAGGCGATCGTCTCCCGCCACGGCCTGAACGAGGGCTTCTGGCAGGCCTACGGCGCCCTGTTCTACGGCTACAGCGCGGTCGCCATGGAGTCGGCCGCCGCCGACGCCGAGAAGTCCCAGCCGGGCATGGGCGCCATGCTCGCGGACATGGTGAAGCAGTCCAAGGCCTGGGTCCATCCCGAGGACTTCGCCCTCGTGAAGAAGAACCGGGCCAAGATCGAGAAGCTCTTCGAGGAGCTGGACCGGAACGACTAGGCCGCGCGGCCCTGGCCGGCGGCGACGCCGATGTCCCGCCGACGAGGCCAGGGCGGCCCGTCGCGCCGCGGTGCACCGCGCCGGCGGCGAGGAGAGGGAGGAGGGGGGAGCGATCCCCGCTCCTCCTTTTTTTTGCCAGTGCCCTTCCCCCCCCCAGGTACCCGCACCCAGAGTCGATGCGGCCTCCGAACGTTGTGCGTTGACAGGTCGGTGATCCGGGTGTAGGCTACAATCCGCATATATGAATACTGTGCGCAAATGCGGACGGCGGAGATGAAAGAAGTACGATCGGTCCTTCGCGCCTTCGAGATCCTCGATTCCTTCCAGGAAGGCCGCAGCCGCTCCATCTCCGAGATCAGCCAGGACCTCGGCATACCCAAGAGCACGGTCTTCGATCTCCTCTCCACCCTGGTCGACCTCGGGGTCCTGTCGCGGGAGCGCGGCTCCAACGACTACCAGCTCGGGAACAAGCTCATCGAGCTCGGCAACAAGGCCCGGGGCGGCTCCTTCCTGAACCGGGTGGCCGCGCCCTACCTCAAGGCCCTCCGGGACGAGTACGACGAGACCGTCTTCCTGACGGTGCGGGACGGGGACCAGGCCTTCTACGTCGATTGCTACGAGTCCATGCGGCGCCTGCGGACCTACTCGACCATGGGGGACCGCGCGCCCCTGTACTGCACCTCGGTCGGCAAGGCCATCCTCGCCTTCCTGCCCGACGACGAGATCGAGCGCTACGTCGGCGCGGTCCGGCTCGATCGCTTCACGCCCAACACGATCATGGATCGGGAGCTCCTGCGGGAGGACCTCCGCAGGACCCGGGAGCGCGGCTACAGCGTCGACGACATGGAGCACGAGGACGGCGTCCGCTGCGTCGGCGCGCCGCTCCGGGACTCGGAGGGGCGCGTCGTCGGCGCGATCAGCGTTTCTGGTTTCGCGCAACGCATCACCAGGGAGCGCGAGGCCCAGGTCGCGGCAAGCGTCATGCGGGCCGCCCGGGAGATCTCGGCGGCGCTCGGCTTCGGCCCCGAGAGGTGAAAGGAGGTGATCCGGATTCCCATCGCCAGGCCGCCCGGCTGAAGGCGGAGGTTCCGGGATCGGCCGTTCCAGCTCTCCGCTCGTTTCCCTTCCAAAGAGGAGGTAGTGGATGAGTGCAAAGAGAATCGCGATCGCGGCGATCGCCCTGTGCCTGATCGTCGCCTTCGCCTCGACCGCCCAGGACAAGGTCTACACCATCAGGTTCAACACCGTCGCCAGCCCGAGCGACATCCAGGTCGAGGCCATGAACAAGTTCGCCGAGGTGGCCAACGCGATGAGCGGCGGCAAGCTCGACGTCAAGGTCTTCCATTCCGGGCAGCTCGGCGACCAGAAGACCGCCCTGCTCGGCGTCATGAAGGGCTCGCTGGAGATGGCCTGCGACGCCAGCCCCGCATGGTTCGCCGACCTGGCCGCCTACCCGGAGATCGGCGTGCTCGAGGTCGCCTACCTGTTCCGCGACATCGACCACATGTACCGGGTCCTCCTGGGGCCGGTCGGCCAGGCCTACTGGAACAGCCTCGCGAAGAAGTCCGGCATGCGCGTCCTCGACGCCTGGTACCTCGGGACCCGCGAGCTGTCGCTGACCAAGAAGGCGGGCCCGGTGAAGACGCCGGCCGAGCTCAAGCCGCTCAAGGTGCGTTGGCCGAATTCCGAGGCCTGGCTCGACGTGGGCCGCGCCCTCGGCGCCAACCCGACCCCGATGGGATTCGGCGAGGTCTACATGGCCCTCAAGACCGGCACCATCGACGGCCAGGACAACCCCATCCCCACGAGCTACGCCGAGAAGTTCCTCGAGGTCACCAAGTACGTCGTCCTGACCGACCACATGCTCGGCTACATCAACCCGGTGATCAACGAGAGGCTCTGGCAGGAGCTGCCCGCCAACCTCAAGGTCTGCATCAAGAAGGCCCTCGAGGTCGCCCGCTTCTACATGAACACGCGGGTGTCCGAGGAGGAGGCTACGCTCCTCGGGAAGGCGGTCGTCGAGTACGGCACCGAGGTGGTCGTGCCGGACAAGAAGGCCTTCATGGACTACGCGAAGAGCTACTACGCCGACCCCAAGTTCACGAAGAAGTGGGGCGCCGGCACCTACGCCAAGATCCAGGGGATCGAGTAGGGAAAGGCTTCGCCGGCTGTCTGGCGCCTGAGCCGGATCGCCGGCCGCTCCCCCGGGGCGGCCGCGGCCCGGCCCGGGCGCGCATCCTGATCCTGCGGGGTGGAGCAATGGGCAAGTTCGCGAAGAAAGTCTACGACGCCCTCGAGGTCTACCTGGCCGTGGCGATCTTCGCGCTCCTCATCGCGACGGTCGCCATCCAGGTGTTCATGCGCTACGTGCTCAACATGCCGAGCCCGGGGCTGTTCGAGCTGTCGATCTACGCCTTCGTCTGGGTCATCTACCTCGGCGGCGCCCTCGCGGTGCGCTACGACCAGCACATGCGGTTCGACCTCATCTACCGCAAATTCAAGCCGCGCTCGAGACTGATCTTCGACCTCGTGTTCGACGGGCTCACGAACGCGGTCCTCGTCATTCTCCTGCCGCCGAGCTTCCTGTACACGCTGAAGGTGTACCCGATCAAGGCCTCGGCCCTGCGCATCCCCTGGACCTTCCTCCTCATCGTCTATCCCGTGTTCCTCCTCCTTGTGATCGCGCACAACTTCACCTCGCTGTTCTGCGCCCTGCGCGAGCTGCGCGGGGGCGAGGGCCGACCCAAGGAGGAGCTGCCATGGGAGTGAGCGCCTGGATCTGGCTCGCGATCTTCATCATCGGCTTCCTCCTGGGATATCCCTTCGGCTTCAGCATGTTCATAAGCTCGGTGGCCTATATCATCCTGGAGCGGATCGACCTCACCACCGTCCTGGACGTGATGGTGATCCAGTTCGAAACCAACTTCGTGCTGCTGGCCGTGCCGCTCTTCCTGTTCTCCGCCAACCTCATGAACGCCTCGTCGCTGACCGACAGGCTGTTCAACTTCGCGAGCGCCGTGGTCGGGCCTCTGCGGGGCGGGCTCGCCCACGTGAACATCGTGAACAGCATGATCTTCGCGGGCATGTCCGGATCGGAGATCGCCGACGTCGCGGGCCCCGGGGCGATGGAGGTCCGCGCCATGGAGAAGGCGGGATTCGACAAGCCCTTCAGCTGCGCCGTCTCCGCGGCCTCGGCCACGCTCGGGCCGATCATCCCCCCGAGCATTCCCATGGTCATCTACGCGATGATCTCCGGCTCGTCCGTGGGCTACCTCTTCCTCGGGGGCCTCCTGCCGGGCGTCATCCTCGCCTCCTGCCTCATGCTCTGGGTCTTCGTCATCTCGGGCAAGCGCAAGTACCCCGTCGGCCGCTGGAGCAAGCCAAAGGAATTCCTCGGCATACTCGCCAGATCCTTCCCCATCCTCATGGCCCCGGTGATCCTCCTCCTGGGAATCTACACGGGCATCTTCACGCCGACCGAGGCCGCGGCTGTCGTCTGCGTCTACGCGCTGATCCTCAGCCTCCTCGCCTACCGCACGGTGAACCTGAAGGGCCTTTTCAAGATCATCCTGCAGAGCGTCTGCGCCGCCGGCTACACGAGCTTCACGATCGGCGGCGCCTTCCTCTTCGGCTACGTGCTCGCCCGCGAGGAGATCCCGGGCAAGGTGGCCCAGCTCTTCCTCTCCCTCGGCCTCACCGACAGCGCGGCCCTCACGCTGCTGTCGATCAACGTGCTCTTCCTCGTCCTCGGCTGCTTCATCGACGTGTCCGCCTCCCTCCTCATCGTGGTGCCCATCATCCTCCCGGTGGTGAAGGCCGCGGGCATCGACCTGGTGCACTTCGGGGTCGTGGTGGTGCTCAATCTGATGATCGGGCTGTCGACGCCGCCCTACGGGGAGGCGGGCTTCATCATAGCCCGGGTGACGGACACGCCCCTGGGCGCGGTGTTCAGGGAGCTGATCAAGTTCATCGTCTTCATGATCGTCGCGCTGGCGATCATAAGCGTCTTCCCCGACACGGTGCTCTTGATACCGCGGCTCGCGGGGTACAGGGGATAATGCCATGGAGAACCGCGAAGCGTACGTGGACTCGCTGTACGGCGGTCTCGACCAGCCGACCCGCGCTCGGGTCGACGAGGCGGTCGAGGCCGCGGCCGCGATCAAGGCTCGGGGCGGCAGGATCGTAGTAGTCACGGGCTCGGGTCCGAACATCCACGAGGGGGTGACCACCCTCGTGGCCGAGCTCATCCGGGCCGGCATCGTGGACGGCGTGCTCACCTCGTCCGCGGTCGTGGCCCACGAAATGGCCGGCGCCCTCGACCTGGTGAGGCGCGTGGACGGCGGCGCTCTCGGCCTGCCCGCGGAGCTCCTGCCGAAAGGCGGGCTCTTCGAGGTGAGCCTCCTCGAACCGGGGGAGCTCGACGCGCTCGAGGGCGAGATGGCCCTCGACCGCGACCTCGTCGCGCGGGCCCGGGCGGCTGAGGGCAAGGCCATCATCAAGGCCGCGGGGAACATGGCCTACCCCATGGGCCTGCGGACGGAGCGGCTGGCGCTCGAGGTAGAGTCGCTCGCGCGGACAGCCGGCCTCGCGTTCGAGACCGCGGCGGGGCTCGGGGCCGACCCGCGGACCATGATCGGGGCCGGCGCCGCCGCCGGCGTCCCGGTCCTGGTCACGGTGCCGCAGCTCGTCGGGGGCGGCATGGTGGGCCTGTGCGTGGGCGACTCCATGCCCCTGCGGAGGCGCTCGGCCGAGGTGGCCCGCCTCCTCGGCTCGGCCGACATGATCATCGAGAGCGGCATCGCCCTGAGCCAGGAGATCCACGACGGCCCCTTCGAGACCTACACCGGCCACGGGATCTGGTCGCGCTGGGAGGGGATGGAGACCTACAGCCTGGCGGGCCGGAAGCTGGTCCGCATCGACCTCGACCCGAACCTCGAGGCGGTCTGGCGCGTGGAGCGCGAGGGCGCCTCGGTCCAGGCCACCATCGACGGCGGCCTGCCGAAGACCAAGACCTTCAAGGTCCCCTTCCGGATGGAGATGTCGGGCTTCGCCCGGCTCGAGGGCAGCCTGCCGATCGTCGGCGACCTCGGGGCGATCTGGCCGGTCCTCGCCCTCCGGCTCGCGCGGAAGCTTGGCCGGTCGCTCGGCTTCCTGTCCTGCCCGCAGGAGTCCGAGCCGGGCAGGGAGATGCGGGAGTGGATCGTGCGCGAGGTCGGCTTCGTCGACCGCCGGCGCATGCTGTCCCGGCTCCGGGAGGCGCCGCCATGCCGGTCGTGATCGGGATCATCCCGGCGCGGTACGCGTCGACGCGGCTGCCCGGCAAGCCCCTGGCGGACATACACGGCAAGTCCATGATCCGGCGCGTGTACGAGCGCTGCGCCGAGGCCGGAGTCTTCGCCCGGATCGTCGTGGCCACGGACGACGAGCGGATCGCGGCGGCCGTGCGCGCCTTCGGCGGCGAGGCGGCGATGACCTCGCCGGCCCACCCCTCGGGCTCCGACCGGGCGGCCGAGGTCGCGGCCGGCATCGAGGCGGACATCGTCGTCAACGTGCAGGGCGACGAGCCCTTCGTCGCGCCGGCCATGCTGGAGGAGGTGACGCGCCCCCTGGTGGAGGACGCCTCGCTCCCCATGTGCACGCTCATGCACGAGATCCCGGAAGGATCCTGGGCCGACCCGAACGTGGTCAAGGTCGCGGTGAACCTGCGCGGCGAGGCGCTCTACTTCTCGCGCTCCCTCATCCCCTACCCGAGGAAAAGGGAGGGCTTCCGGGCCTTCGAGCACATCGGCATCTACGCCTACCGGCGCGAGTTCCTCCTCGAGTTCACGCGCCTGCCCGTGACGCCGCTGGAGCGCGCGGAGAGCCTGGAGCAGCTCAGGGTCCTCGAGAACGGCCGGAGGCTCAAGGTGGTGGAGAGCCGCGCGCCCGACTACGTCCCCCTGAGCATCGACACCCCCGAGGACCTCGAGCTCGCGCGGCGCCTCGCCGCGGAACGGGAGGGCCAGGGCTGACGCGCCGGCCGCGGCGCTTCGATTCAGGCATCGTCCCGGCCCGGCCGGGAAACCTAGTAATGGAGGATCCGCCATGCTCAAGCTGGATGAGGGCCTGCTCGCGAGGAACAAGGAATCGGAGATCCTGTCGACCTACGTGGCGGCCGACCGGATCGAGGCGAATCTCCGGGAGAACGCGAAGCTCTTCGCGGACCTCGCCGGGTACATCGCGAGCTACGACCCGGACCGGATCCTGCTCGTCGGCAGCGGGGCCTCGTGGTGCTCGACCTACACGGGCTGGTACTTCCTCCGCACGGCGAGCAGCCTGCCCGCCCTGCACTTCTTCGGGCCCGAGCTCATCGCCGACGATCCGCCCGTCCTGCGCGAGGGGAGGACGCTCGCGATCGTGTCGTCCTACTCGGGCAAGACCGCCGATACCCTGGCCGCGAGCGAGCGGCTCGCGGCGGCCGGCATCCCGCGGATAGCGTTGAGCAAGGACGAGGCCGGGCCCCTGGCCGCGGGCTGCGAGCGGGTGCTGCCCTACCGGGACAAGTGCCTGTACACCTCCGCGATGGCCGACCTGCTGTCGATGCTCTGCTCCCTCATCGAGCTGCGCGGCGAGGCCGGGCCCGCCCGCGAGCTGCGCGCCGCGCTCGAGCGCGTGCCCGACCAGATGCGGAATATAATCCCCCTCGCCGAGCGCCGCGCGATGGCCGACCTCGAGCGCCTCGCGGGCGACGATTTCTTCTACGTGCTAGGCGACGGCGCGCTCTGGGCCCTCGCCTACCAGTTCGGCTACACGAACCTGACCGAGTACTCCCGGGTCGACGCCGCGAGCCTCCGTTCCTGCGAGTGGAGGCACGGCCCCCTCGAGGTCATGTTCCGCAAGCCCGCCATGATCCACCTCGTCGGCACGGACCGCACGAGGCCCTGGGCCGAGGCGACCCGCGACTACTGCGCCGCCAACGGCGGAAGGCTCGCGACCTGGGACGCGCGCGACTACTTCGACACCCATCCCGTCCTGGCCCCCTTCGCGCTCCACCCCGTGAGCCAGCTCTTCCTCCTGTACCAGAGCACCTCGCGGGGCATCGGCATGGACGACTACCTCGAGATGCACGTGAAGCCCTACGAGAACGGAGAGACGTACTTCTGATGGAGCGGTTCGGCGGGGTCTACGCGGCGATGCTCACGCCCTTCGGCGAGGGAGGCGCGCCCTCCCCGTCGAGGGCCGAGGCCTACTGCCGCTACCTCGTCGAAGGCGGCGCCGACGGGCTCTTCCCCTTCGGCACGACGGGGGAATGGCCCCTCCTGTCCGAGCAGGAGCGCTCGGCCGGCGTCGAGGCCGTGGTCGCCGCGGTCCGGGCCCTGGGCGCCGGGGACGGCGGGACCGGCCGGGCCGCGAAGGTCGTCGTCCACGCCGGGGCCCACTCGACCGCCGCGACGGCTCGCCTGGCGGCCGCGGCCCGCGAGGCCGGGGCCGACGCGGTCGCCGCGATCTGCCCGCCGTACTACCCGCTCGACGACGAGGCCCTCCTCTCGCACTTCGCCGCGGTCGCCCGCGAGGCGCGGGGCTTGCCGGTCTTCGTCTACTCGATCCCGTCCCTGACGAAGAGCGACATGTCCCCCGCCCTCCTCGCCCGGCTCTGCCGCGCGGCCCCGGGCATCGCGGGGCTCAAGTACTCGGGCGACGACCTGGCCCGCTTCCGCGAGTACCGCCGGGTCATGGGGAGGTCGTTCGCGATCTTCATGGGGGACGACTCGCTCGCGCTCGCCGCCCTGCGCGAGGGGGCGGACGGGATTGTGTCGGGCAACGCGTCGGCCGTGCCCGAGATCCCTGCCCGGCTCTTCGCCGCCTTCTCGGCCGGGGACGCCGCGGGGGCGGAAGGAGCCCAGGCCGACCTGGACCGGTTCATAGCCGCCATGGACCCGAGCGCCGAGCTTTCCTGCTTCAAGGCCGTGGTCGCCGAGCGCGGCGTCGAGGTCGGCGAGGCGCGGGCCCCGCTCAAGTCCCTGGACGCGGCCGGGCGGCGGCGCGTCTCGGCCCTCGTCCGGGACCTCGAATCGAGCGGCGCGCTGCGGAGGTACGCATGACCGAATGGGTGCTGCTGACCGGGGCCTCGGGCAGGATCGGGAGGAGGGCGGTCGACGCCCTCCTGAGAAAAGGCTACGGCGTGCGCGCCCTCGTCCATCGGAGGCGCTCGGGCTTCCCCGACGACCCGCGGGTGATCCTCGCGCCTGGGGACCTCGCCGACCGCGATAGCCTCCGCGCGGCCGCGGAGGGCTGCTCCTACGTCGCGCACCTGGCGGCGGCCTGGGATATGTTCCCCCCGGCCGTCAACGAGAAGGACAACGACCAGCTCTTCGCGAGCGTGATCCGCGGGACCTACGACCTCCTCGAGGCCTGCCGCGGCCTCCCCGGGCTCAAGGCCTTCGTGTACGCCTCCACCGACGCGGTGTACGCCACCGGGCCGCGGCGCTTCGAAGCGCCGATCGACGAGGATACAGAACTCCAGCCCTCGCGCTTCTACGCGGTCGCGAAGATAGCCTGCGAGACCCTGTGCCGGCAGTACGGCAAGCTCTACGGCCTGCCCTGGATCGTCGTCCGGATCTGCTGGACCCTCGACTCGGACGAGCTCCTCCGGGTCTTCGGCTACGATTTCTGGCAGGGGGGGCTGGGCGACGCGGACCGCGCCCGGCTCGGGCCGGCGCTCGGCGAGGGCAGGGGCCTGTTCGCGCCTCTGTGCGCGGACGGCTCCCCGGGCGTCGATTGCATCGCCGATCCCCTCGACATAGCCCAGGGGATAGCGCAGGCGATCGAGAACCACGCTCGCGGGCTCGGCGGGACCTTCAATCTCGCGGGACCGGCGCCCTTCCGCTACGCGGACCTGGTCGCGCGGCCCGCCGAGCGGCTCGCCCTGCCCTGGGCGAGCGCCCGCGTGAAGGGCATCGAGCCCTACGAGCTGCGGAACGACCGGGCGATCGATGCCCTCGGCTACGCGCCGGAGTGGACCATGGAGCGGATGCTGGACAAGGCCGTCGAGGCTCGCCTCGCGAAGGCCGGGGGGAGGAAGGCATGAAGGCTGCGGTGCTGTACGGCAAGGGAGACGTGAGGGTCGAGGAGCGGGAGGTCCCGAGGCCCGCGGAGGGCGAGGCCCTCGTGCGCATCCGCGCCTGCGGCGTCTGCGGCACGGACGCGGCCCTCTTCAGGGGCGAGTACCCGGCCGCGGTCCCCGTGGTCATCGGCCACGAGTTCGCGGGCGAGGTCGTCGAGTCGAGGACGCCTGCGCTCCGCCCGGGCGACCGCGTCACGGCCGACCCGAACGTCATCTGCCACGAGTGCGAGTACTGCCGCACCGGCCTCGAGCACCTGTGCGAGCGGGCGAGCTCCATGGGCGTGCACCGCGACGGCGCGGACGCCGAGTACTGCGCCCTGCCCGCCTCGAACCTCTACCGCTTCCCCGACTCCCTATCCTTCGAGGAAGCCGCCTTCGCGGAGCCCCTGGCCTGCGCGGCGCACGGCGTGGACCTCGCGGGGGTAAGGTTGGGCGACACCGTCCTCGTG
>Ga0209310_1000382_pt1 | contig 53652 bp, 39 predicted proteins | sample AD_UKC030_MetaG_FD_184415 | JGI IMG/M metagenome (GOLD analysis project Ga0209310, IMG submission 184415) | Active sludge microbial communities of municipal wastewater-treating anaerobic digesters from USA - AD_UKC030_MetaG (SPAdes) (version 2) | ecosystem: Engineered > Bioreactor > Anaerobic >...
CACGAACTTCACCCTCTCGTCGTAGCGGTCGGTCTCACGCCATGGCATAGGCGACACCTCCAGGCCTCAGCCTGGTGTCACCTATGTCCCCGGTCTACTTTGTCACCCATGTGCCCGGTTCAGACCCTGGCTTTCACCCCCGCCGCGGCACCGATGCGAAGAGAGCATTGAGTCCGCGTGGTCCCTTGAAGGGCCTTTCCCTGGTGGGAAGGCCCTTCTGTCGAAGGGATCGATGAAGAACGCCCTGGGTCCTTACCCCGTCCTCCCCCCGAAGGGGCCTCCTGGTCTTATCCGTCCCGCCTATCGGTCCTCGGCCGGCAAGCTTGGCTCTAGTCGTCCCATCTTGCTGGTAGGCCTGGGTCCTCCTCTCCACGTCCTTAGCCTTGCGCTTGCCCTCCGCGCTGCTCGTCCTCGCGCGAGGTGCGCCTGGCCCCGCAGGGCCGGGTCCCGTCACGCCCCGTGCCGTCCTCGCTGCCGCGCTCCGGTCAGCGCTCGGCTGTTCCAGGTCCTCGCGGCCTCCAGCTTCGAGTGAGAGGCCGCGAAAGGCCCTGGAAAGGAGACGCGGAGAGATGAACAGGACCCAGATCGCTTCTATCGAGTGGGACGACGAGAGCCACTACCTCACGAGGTTGGGAGACCTGGAGCGGGACTACCGGAACCGCCTCGAGGAGGCGGCCCAGGCTGAGTTGGACGGGGACCTCGAGACCCAGGACGCAGCCCTTTTCGAAGCCGGCCGCTTCCTCGAACAGGTCAACTGGTTCCGGCGCCACTTCGGCATTAAGGAGAGGACCGCCGAAGCCGCCCGGTAGGGCCGAAGGGCCCCGGGGCCCGCCCGGCCCGGCCCTCCGAGCCTCACCCTTGAGGAGACCCCTGCCCAGATCCCACCCTCGTAGGATGGCCTTCTTGGGTCTGGATCCCAGCCCCGGAGCCGTCCCTCCGCCTCTCTCCCCTGCCCAGGCCCTCCTTGGCCATCCCCAGGCCTCGGAGCTGAAGGATTCCGGCCTCGAAGGAGAGCAGGACCCTTGGTCGGGGAGGCCTTCCTGAGGGCGCCCAGGGCGTCCCTGATGGTCTCCTTCAGCGGGTGGAGGGGCTGTGCAGTGAGGGCCATGGTGCAAGCTAACGCGTTACATCTTGTTACATTTGGACGGCCCGCCCACCTCCGCGAAAGAAATTACCATTGACATTTAGCACTGGTTTCAGCCACCATTTCGGTAGGGAGGGCAAGATCAATGAGAACTGCTCTGAGGATGGGGAGAACGCTCCTGTTCGGGCTGTCGATCGTAATTTTATCCGCGGGTAGGTTGTCGGCAGCCAACATCGACATTCCATTGGAGGCCATAGAGGCTGCACAGATCCAGTTCGATGGGGCAGAGATCGAGGCCTGGGATCTCCATGTGCTTCCATGGACCGACCAGGTTCTTTACTGGGCGCACTTGTACTACCCTGATAACGCGGTCTGGATGGATGGTTGCCTCGACAGAGATCTCCAAGTCGTCGATTGCATGGAGCTCCTCTCAGTCGAAAGGGATGCGCGCTTCGAGGCGGTCGGGGTCATGAGCGATGCGCTGGCGCGCAAGGTCGGTACGATGGATGCTGAGGAGTCCATCGCTGCTAGCCTTTTCGTCAGGGTCGATCAGACCGGTTGGCCCGAGCTCGATCGCGAACACTTGAGCTCGTTGCCGCGAGAGCAGGCGGACAAGGCCTTCGACGAGTACGTGGAAGCACGGATGCTAGCCTTGGACGAGGCGAAGCGCCCAGTGCTCGAAGACCTGCGGTCGGATGGGATCGAGGTGACCTACTCATCGACGCTATCGCCTGTGGTCTTCGCCAAGATGAAGCGGGAGGACATCTTCAAGCGCGCCTGGGATGGTGAGCGTATTTCCCGCCTCGCCTACGACAACGGTAAGCTCGGACTGACGGCGATAGTAGGCAGCGAGTCAGCGGGGCTCAATACCTACTGGCAGGAGTCGTATTTCGGGGAGGGCAGGACCATCGCCGACGTGGAGCCGGGCGAGATTTACTTCGACAACCCCTACATCCTGTCGGAGTGGAATGCGAGAATCAACAAAGCGCACAATCCTGCGGATGAAGATAGCCTTTTCTCAGAACGCCATGCCACCTTCGTGGCAGGGGTCGTCGGTTCCAACTACCTCTTCTTCATGGCTGGCGCACCACTCGCCACGGTGATCTCCGCAAACTGGTCAGGGAACGGATTCGCTGCTGCGGACGTGGCCGCGGCTCAGGACTGGGCTGTCACGAGTCCTCGTTCGGCCAAGGTTCTGAACAATAGTTGGGGGTGTGGTCTCCCCAATCAATGGGATTGCGATGATAACCTCTTTTTCCACATGGACTACATCTCGAACAACTACTTCGTGACCATGACCAAGGCAGCGGGAAATGATGCCCAAAAAGGACATCAAGTATCCTGCGAACCGTACAGCGCAATCTGCGTGGGCGCCTACAACGACAACAATACAACACCTTACACGAATCCGCCTTTCCCTCCTTCGTACCATGTTTGGGATGATCTTTGGTCGACTTTCTCTAGCTATGTCGATGCATCCTGGTCTGGCGACCGCGAGCTCCCCCATGTCACTGCACCCGGCGAGGGGATGAGTTCCACCCGTGAGGATGACGAGGATCTTGTGAACTGGAAATGCACTCAACAGGAGATGGATGCAGGTGATCCATCCTGGTGCGTTCCTGACCCCGACGATTGGCCCCCGCCCACTCCGACGCCGGAGGAGTTCAGCAGGGGGACCAGCATCTCGACTCCGGTAGTATCCGGGTTTTCCGCTCTGCTGATGGAGCAAGGCGGCTCGACCTACGGTCTCTGGGTGTTCCCAGAGCAATTGCGGGCGATCCTGTTCGCCTCAGCAACCAATGACACGGACTGCATCCAGTTCGGCTACAGCCCCGGGAACTGTCCGTCAAGCTACATGAGGAGAAGCGAGTACGACGGCATGGGAGGCATCAACGCTTCGGATGCTTTTACGATCCTGGATTCAGGGACCACCTGGCGCGCCTACATCTCCAAGTCTACGGTCCCCGGGACCATCCTCTATACAGTCAGCAGCAACATTTCTTCGGGAATGAAGGTGCGTATGGCGCTTGCCTGGCTCGAGGATGTCGAGTGGATCAGGGATCACAGCAACTTGCTGAAGAATGACCTCCAGCTATATGCATACTCGCCGTCGGGGGCGCTTGTTGCGAGTTCACTCACCTCCCGTGACAACACCGAGATCGTCGAGTTCACGACCACAACAACGGGCGTCTACACATTCAAGGTAATCAACCAGGCTTGGCGCAACCCGGCCAATAATCTCTGGATTGGTCTTGCCCTGTCGACGTTCAGCTCGAGCTACGCAGTACACCCGCGGTGAGCCGGTCTTGGCTGCTGTGTCCGCTTGAGAAGTGTAAGGAGGATGTCATGAGAATCCAAGTCCAAATGTTCGTGGGCTTATGCCTTGCCGGTGCCCTTGCCGGCGGATGCTCGGAACGCGGGTTCCGGGACCTCACGGCCGGTGAACAAGAGCTCGTTGCCGCATCGAATGACTTCGGCTTCAGGCTGCTGGACGCGGTCATGCGGCAACCCCAGCTGGAGGGGGAGAACGTCATCCTCTCTCCCCTCAGCGCGTCCTACGCGCTTGGCATGGCTACCAACGGTGCGGCAGGAGAGACGCGGTCCGAGATGGTGGCCGCGCTCGGCTTCGAGGGCGGAGACATCCTTGAGGTTGACGAGTGGTACCACGGCCTCATGGGTGTGCTCCGTGCTACCGACGGCTCCGTGTCCTGGAACCTCGCCAACTCGGTCTGGCTCCAGGAAGGCTTCCCAGTCAGCCCTGGTTTCAAGCAGACCTGCGAGCGCTTCTTCTCCGCCCGTTCCTCGAATGTGGACTTCGCTGGGGACTTCAAGGGTGCCAAGGAAACCATCAACGGTTGGGTCGAGGAGCAGACCCGGGGACGCATCAAGGAGGCCTTCGGCCCACCGCCCGCCGATACTGTGCTCCTGGCCGTACTGGTGAACGCTGTTTACTTCAAGGGCAATTGGACCCAGGCCTTCGATCCTGAAGACACGAAGCCAGGCGTGTTCCTGGCCCAGGATGGCGCCCAGATTCCGGTGGCCATGATGAAGCTCGAGGCCGAGCTTCCCTACCTGGCCGCCGAGGGCTTCAAGGCCGTGAGCCTGGCATACGGAAACGGCAACTTCAGGATGACACTGGTGCTACCCAGGGAGGGGTTCTCGATCGATGACCTGGCTACAAGGCTGGCTGGAGGTGAGTGGAGCAACTGGCTGGCGGGGCTCGAGAAGCAGGAGGGACGGGTCGAGCTACCGCGCTTCACCCTGGAGAAACGCTATCGAATGAACACCGCTCTGCAAGGCATGGGCATGCAGCGTGCTTTCTCGCCTGACCTGGCCGACTTCTCCGTGCTGACCGGGCAGCCCTCGGATTTGTTCATCGGGTTCGTGGACCAGGGCACCTTCCTACTGGTGGACGAGGAGGGCACCGAGGCCGCTGCCGTGACTTCGGTTGGCGGGGTAGGTCTCACCATGGAGGGCGGCGGTGGGTTCGTCATGAAGTTAGATCGGCCGTTCCTGGTCGTGATCCACGATGTCCACTCGGGCACGGTGCTGTTCGCTGGCGCCATCCGAAGCTTGCCTTCGGAATCCTAGCCCAAGTTCCGCAGAATCGAGGGTCGGATCTAGCCTTTTCAATGGGTTAGGTCGTCTGGTTGGCACTACATTTCGGACCCTGCGAGGGGGATTTTGAGCCGCTCAGGCAGCCGCGGGCCAAGCCGTCGAGGAGGGCTGCCTGGCTGCTGCTGTTCCTGAGCCTCTCCAGAGCCTCCCTGTCCCTACCTTGAGGAATGGCCTGGCCTTTGCCGGCAGGAAGCCCGCCCCAGCTTCACTTCCCAATGATTTCGTTCAGCCCCGCCTGGATCTGGTTCAGCTCCTCCTCCGAGGCCCTTCCGAGCACCTTTCCGACCCGATCCACCGGCAGTGTCCGGATCTGGCCAGGAAACCTTGGGGAGGCCCCGATCCTCGAGCAGGACCCCCTAAGCGGTGACTGGAGCCACCAGAGGACTACTCGGGCCTCTTTCGTTGACCATGGGGCCGCGGCCGCGGTGACGAAAGCGGGAATCCGCCCGTACTACCCGCGCCCCCGCGCAGGGGGCGACCCGCGGACATCACCTGCGGCATCAACACCGACTGGTTTCAACCCGCGCCCCCGCGCAGGGGGCGACGCCGCCGTCGGGTCCTCGGTCACCATCGACAACTCGTTTCAACCCGCGCCCCCGCGCAGGGGGCGACACGACGTGGACGCCTGATCGCGTCCTCGAGCAGGTGTTTCAACCCGCGCCCCCGCGCAGGGGCGACTGGCCGCCAACGCGATCCGCGTGGCCCCGCCGACGTTTCAACCCGCGCCCCCGCGCAGGGGGCGACGCCTGGATCCTGCCATCGTGATAGACACGCTCGCGTTTCAACCCGCGCCCCCGCGCAGGGGGCGACACGACGTGGACGCCTGATCGCGTCCTCGAGCAGGTGTTTCAACCCGCGCCCCCGCGCAGGGGCGACTGGCCGCCAACGCGATCCGCGTGGCCCCGCCGACGTTTCAACCCGCGCCCCCGCGCAGGGGGCGACGCCTGGATCCTGCCATCGTGATAGACACGCTCGCGTTTCAACCCGCGCCCCCGCGCAGGGGGCGACACGACGTGGACGCCTGATCGCGTCCTCGAGCAGGTGTTTCAACCCGCGCCCCCGCGCAGGGGCGACTGGCCGCCAACGCGATCCGCGTGGCCCCGCCGACGTTTCATCCCGCGCCCCCGCGCAGGGGGCGACACGACGTGGACGCCTGATCGCGTCCTCGAGCAGGTGTTTCAACCCGCGCCCCCGCGCAGGGGGCGACACCGATGTCAAGGCCATCGAGTTCGACCCGGGGCTGTTTCAACCCGCGCCCCCGCGCAGGGGGCGACGCTCACGTTCGCAAGGGCCCGCCAGGGCCCGGCTGTTTCAACCCGCGCCCCCGCGCAGGGGGCGACGCTCACGTTCGCAAGGGCCCGCCAGGGCCCGGCTGGTTTCAACCCGCGCCCCCGCGCAGGGGGCGACCACAGCCGCGCCTGCACCCACACCCCAGCCGAAGTTTCAACCCGCGCCCCCGCGCAGGGGGCGACCCTGTCCAGGATGGCGCGCGCCCGGTCGACGTTGTTTCAACCCGCGCCCCCGCGCAGGGGGCGACCCACTCCTGGCGCTCCCCCTGCGTCATGCCGTCGTTTCAACCCGCGCCCCCGCGCAGGGGGCGACAGGCCGCGCGCGGCTCCAAGATCGTGGACTGGCAGTTTCAACCCGCGCCCCCGCGCAGGGGGCGACCGCCGACGCCGCCCAGGTCGGACGGCAGGCCCAGGTTTCAACCCGCGCCCCCGCGCAGGGGGCGACACCGATGTCAAGGCCATCGAGTTCGACCCGGGGCTGTTTCAACCCGCGCCCCCGCGCAGGGGGCGACGTGGATGGAGGCGCACGGAGTCAAGCCGGATCTCGTGTTTCAACCCGCACCCCCGCGCAGGGGGCGACGAGGCCGGCGTAGACCCCCGGCGAACCAAGGACAGTTTCAACCCGCACCCCCGCGCAGGGGGCGACTAGCTGTCCACACGCCGGAACACCTTGCCGGCACGGTTTCAACCCGCACCCCCGCGCAGGGGGCGACCGGGCTGGTGCGCGGAGAGCCTACGGACTCGATGTTTCAACCCGCACCCCCGCGCAGGGGGCGACGGTGGATGGCCACCCCCGCATACTGCAGCAGCGTGTTTCAACCCGCACCCCCGCGCAGGGGGCGACCAGCCAAGCCCGCCGCCCCGCTGACCGAGGAGCAGTTTCAACCCGCACCCCCGCGCAGGGGGCGACCCGGCGGATTTCCAAGACCCTCGAGGACGTCAAGTTTCAACCCGCACCCCCGCGCAGGGGGCGACCGCTCGGCTAACACGCCCGCGCTGCGGGCAAGGAGTTTCAACCCGCACCCCCGCGCAGGGGGCGACAGCGCAGCAGCGCCACCGCCTCCTCCACCGTGTTGTTTCAACCCGCACCCCCGCGCAGGGGGCGACTCGCGGATGACGGACTCGACGTTGTGAGCGCGGAGTTTCAACCCGCACCCCCGCGCAGGGGGCGACTACAGGGGGCCTACCATATCATTATATACGCAAGGTTTCAACCCGCACCCCCGCGCAGGGGGCGACCGAGCTCCTGCCGCCCACCCACGAGGTGGAGCTGTTTCAACCCGCACCCCCGCGCAGGGGGCGACGCCATCCGCAAACGACATGGTGATCGCCAAGCTGTTTCAACCCGCGCCCCCGCGCAGGGGGCGACCCGCCCCCGGGAAAGACCGGCTCGCGCCAGGAAGTTTCAACCCGCGCCCCCGCGCAGGGGGCGACGCCATCCGCAAACGACATGGTGATCGCCAAGCTGTTTCAACCCGCGCCCCCGCGCAGGGGGCGACTTAGTCGCAAGTACGCAATGGGTAAGGCGACGTTGTTTCAACCCGCGCCCCCGCGTAGGGGGCGACGTCGTCGGTGTCCTCGCGGTTGCCGGCGCTCGAGGTGTTTCAACCCGCGCCCCCGCGCAGGGGGCGACGACGACGTGCAGGGCATGGCGACCCAGGCATGGGAGTTTCAACCCGCGCCCCCGCGCAGGGGGCGACTGGCCGAGAACCTCGAGGACAGCGAGCACGACGTGTTTCAACCCGCGCCCCCGCGCAGGGGGCGACCGCACCATCAGAATCCCAAACAAATCCGAAAGACCACAGGCTTCTTTCGCGAACGTACCTGGTTCTGCTTTCGGTTGTCAAAGAGCCTCACCCTGGCCTCAGCACTTCCTAATTCCATTACGCTCGATTGCTGCCAGCGCGAACCGCCTCTGGGGCACCCCATGCCCGCTCCAGGTTCGCGGAGCGCCGATCACACGATCAACGGGCCCTCCTGGTCGAAGCTCGGCTTGGCGCCGGTGTGCTCAACCCGGTTCTTCCAGTTGTCGCCGAGGAAGTAGAAGCGGATGCTGTCCACCTCGGGCTTCATGATCTCGAGCAACTTCTGCTTGAACTCGGCGAACTGCGCGGGGTCCAGCAGGCACTCGAACACGGATTTCTGAACGCGCTGCCCTTTGTCCTTGCAGGCCTTGGCAACCCTGCGGAGGCGCCGCTGGCCCTCCTTGGTCTCGGTCTCCACGTCGTAGGTCACCAAAACCATCATGGCCGCCTCACTTCCAGAGGAACGGGGGGTAGCCGTCGAGATCCCCGCGCAGGTGGCGCGCGAGGAGCAGGGCCTGGGCGAACGGGATCATCCCCGCCGGAAGCTTCTCATCGAGGAACGGGTGATGGACCTCCTCCTGCTTGCGCTTCTGGTAGGCCACCAGCAGCTCGCGGCGTGTGTCGTCACCCATGGTCACCGCACCGGTTTCACCACGCGAAAATCCATCAGGGCGCACCTGCTGTCGGTTGATCAGGGAGAGCACCAGCCTGTCCGCGAGGAAGGGCCTGAGCTCCTCCATCAGGTCGAGCGCGAGGCCAGGCCTGCCGGGCCGGTCGCGGTGCAGGAACCCGACCGCTGGGTCGAGCCCCACGGCCTCGCAGGCGCCCACCACGTCGTGCACGAGGAGGGTGTAGACGAATGACAGCAAGGCGTTGATGTTGTCCAGCGGAGGCCGACGGCTCCTCTCGTGGAACTGGAAGGCGCCCTTCTGTGCCACGATCAGGTGGTCGAACACGGCGAAGTAGGCCTTGGCAGCCTCACCCTCCTTGCCCCGCACCAGGGCAAGCGGACCTGGCTCGCGGAGCTGCTCGAGCACCCTGGCGAGCTGCGCGCTGGCGCGATCGAGCGCCGAGATGTCCGCGCCGGTCGAGTGATCCCGCATGGCGCGGAGGAGCACCGTCCGGTCGTTCGCCACCTTGCCGATGATGAAGGCCCGCGCGAGCTCCGAGGTCTGTCCATGATCATCGGCACGGCGGTACTGCTCGCGGCGGAGGAGCACGTTGCCCGAGACTCCGCCCTGGACGCGCGCGAAGAATCTGCCTTTCTCAGAAAGGAACGAGATCGGCACCTGGCGGCTGGCGCAGAGCTCCATGAGCTGGGGGCTGCACCAGACCCTACCGAAACAGACCACGCCCGAGAGGGTGTGGACCGGAAGGCGGAGCTTGTCTTCACGCTGGACCTGGACAAGGACCGTCTCGCCGTCGCGCCTGAGCTGCGCGCCCTGGGTGGTGACGAACAGGGTGTTGAGCAGCTTCCTCATTGCCCATCCCCCTTCGGATCGGGGATCGCCCCGCTGAGGTAGCGCGCCACGCTGCGATGCGAGGTCGCCCTGGGCAAGCAGCGGTCGATCAAGGAGCACCGGCGGCAGCGCGGGCCGAAGCTCGCAGCAGGGGTATGCGCCGCCCCTGCAAGCTCATGCAGCCGTCGGGTGAGGCCCAGGGTCGCCTCGCGGAGCCCGGCCTGGAAGCGCACCTCGACCCTGCGTCGGGTACGCCCGTAGAAAAGGGCGCCGGCAGGCACCTCTGCCTGGAGCATCTCCTCCAGGCAGAGGGCCTGCGCGCAGAGCTGGACCTCGTCGCAGTTCCCGCGCTTGGGTCTGCCGCGCTTGTACTCCACGGGGAACGGCCGCCACCTTCCATTCACCCCCGGGAGGCTGGCACCAGCGGCCTCGTCGCCCTCGAGCCTGTGGAACTCCACGACGTCCGCCTGCCCAGAGAGGCCGAAGGCGAGAGAGCGCAACCTGAGCCCACGTGCGACGCGCACGGAGCCTCGCTGCTCGGGATCGACCTCGTGGACCCGCGCGTGCAGGTGGCGTCCCTCCACCGTGAGCACGTTCTCCGTCCACGTACTCTCGACGTGGATGAGCGCCCATTGCCGCTCGCAATAGGCGAGGTGCTGCAGGGCCGAGATCGGCAAGAGGTCGTCCTCGTCGAACATACTGCAGCTACCCGAGCACCTTCACCTTCACGCCCTCGGGCAGCTTGTCCTCATCGACCTTGACCGCGTAGTCCTCGTACGCCCTCGCCGGCTTGGTCTGATCCTTTCGCTGAATCGAAACGCGGCGGAAGAGCGAGTGCGCCGGGGCGTTGCCCAGCATGCTGGCGTGCTCGAAGACGACCAGCTTGCGGGTGGCCATCTCTCCCCTTGCGGCCGAGTGGTCGTGCTCGAACATCATTTGTAGCGACTGCCAGAGCAGGTCGAGGTCGGCCTGCGAGAAGCCCGTGTCCGCGGCCAGGTGTGGGGAGACGAAGCCGTGCGCCACGTACAACCCGTAAGGCACGATCTCCTTCCTGCCCATGGTCCGGTTGTCTCCGGACTGGCTCTCAGCCTCTCGCTCGGTGGTCACCGCCATTCGCGTGACCGACTGCTCCAGCGCGGTGATCGGGTCCACCGACCTGGCGAAGGCGATCTGGACAGGACCTCGCACCTGCCCGCAGTTCTTCTCGGTGGACATCACCGCCCCGAACATGCGGATGTCGAAGAAGGTCTGGCACATCCAGGCGCGGGCCTCGGAGATCTTCGCCGCCTTGTCCTTCCCCTTGGCGTCGGCCTTGAGCCCGACAGCGTCGTGGGCACGCTGGTGCTGGAGGTTCAGCACTGCCTTCTCCTTCACGTAGATATCGTAGCCGTCGGCGGGCTTGCCAGTCTTGGAGTCGGTCTTGGCCAGGGTGATGAAGTTCCGAATCTTCCGCTTGAGGCACACGTCCGACACCAGGCCGTGACCGGTCTCGGGATCGGTGCGCGGGGCGTTGCCGGCGTCCGGATCGCCGTTCGGGTTGCCGTTCATCACGTCGAACAGAAGGACGAAGTCGTAGCGCTTGTCGATGGTCATGGATTCCTCCAGGGTTTGCTCAGGCCTTCTTGGACCACAGGTACTGCTTCGGTGCGTTCGGGTTCTCCGACTCCCAGGCGGCCCTCTCCTCGCCGGACATCCACAGCCACTTCCTCATCTGGTGGTAGCCGAGGACGAAGAGGCCTTGCTGCTCGAGGTCCAGGTGGGCAGGGAAGCCGTTGGTCTTGGGCTGGAACGGCCCGGTCAGCTCGTCGATGACTCGATCGAGGAGGAAGGCCATGCCTCCGTGCTCGCCATCCATCGCCTTGCGGGCGTGGTGTCTGGCGTTCTTGAGGAGCCGGACGAAAACCGCCTTCGGCGTGGCCGAGGCGCCGCTGAAGAAGCGGTCCACCACGGTGGCGTTCGCGTCGTTGATGGCCAGCGACTGGAGCCTCTCCAGGACGGCCATGAGGCGTCCGAGGCTGTAGCCGGGGCTGTTGGCGTTGGGATCCATGTCCTTCTTGACCTCCGGGTAATGACAGGTGTCAGGGGAGAAGCGGCGGCGACGGTTGAGCACTGCCTTGATGATCGCGGCCCGCGCGTCCTTTCGGTTGGAGTCCAGCCATTCCGTTCTGCCCACCTCGGCTCGGGAGCGCTCTAGCGCCCGCTGTAGGGCGGACAGCGGATAAGGCGTCCCGCGGATCGCCGCGGTGGCCAGCTCGGTGATGAGCGGAGCTGGAACCTGCTCACGGTCACCGCCGGGCGACAATGCCTCGGCCAGGGCTGCGAGCGAGAAGCTCGGAGGGAGGCTGCGATCCTTGCCCGGGTGTGTGTTTCGTACGATGTCCAGGTCGGCGAAGTGCTGGGCGAGGTTCTGCGCCACCTCGCTGACCGTCGACTCTAGCCAGCCCCGCACGATCGCGCGGCCCTGGGTTCCCGTGAGGGTCAAGGCGTAGAAGGCGGAGGGGTCGTCGATCTGCGGCTGCTTGCCGCGCCAGATGGAGTGGTAGAGGGCCTTGACCTCGTCCGCGTTGGCGGTGAGCAGGTGGCCGAAGAGCGAGCAGAGCTCGTCCCCGCTCTCTCTGGCTGTCCAGAAACAGACCACCGTGTCGCTGCTCAGCCTGAGATTCCTGCCGGGCAGCGACTGACCAGGTTGACGCGGATCCGGGTATCGGTTGTCGAGGAGACGATTCAGTGCAATTGAACATGCCTCCGAAGCAGCCTGCGAGATGGGGGCATTCTGGTTCTTCGACCATCCGTATGACTCGAATGCTCTACCGTCGAATGAAACTAGAGCTACGCCGCTCGGTGTGCCCCCAGGGACACCTTTCACGAACTTGAACAGAGGTGCACCCGACATCGGCTTCCCGGTCACGAGGCAATTGACTTCGCGATCGTCAGTCTTGCCTGGAAGTATCCTGTGCGCCCTCCAGAAGGCTCGCACCGCGGGTCTGTCGTGGACGTAGGTGTCCACGTCGGGCTCGACGATGAATGCGAACTGGTCGTTCGATTTGCAGCCTTCTGGAAGCACGACAGGAGATGCACCCGATCCGAGCTGCTCGAGGAAGGCTACGATTGCGCCGGCCGCTGGATCTGATGTCGCGCCGTGGCATTTCCTCACGAGGTCGAGGAACCACCCCGACTTCTCGGCCCCATCCTCTTCAGAGAGCGCCTTGTCTGCGACCGGCATTCCGAAGACGTACTTCGCGTTGTCGACCATGAAGTAGGGCGGCGCTTTGGTCCCCGAGCGGTTCGGCTGCATCGGGATGAGCTCCTTTTTAGGAAGGATCCTGGGCTTCTTCTTGCCGGCTGCCTGCTCCTCGTAGCAATTGCTCAGGATGCCTCGGAGCTCGCCCTTCGCGGAGAGCACGACCCGCCACGACACCGGCTTGTACTCGTAGTCCGGATCTTCTAGGAGGTGCTCTCGTACGGCGAGCGCGTGAAGCGCCTGGAGGATCACGGCGCGCCTCCCTTCTGCAGCGAGGCAGTGGCCTCCTGGGCCGAGGGAGGGACGGTCATGGTGCCGCGTTCGAGCTTGGCGGCGAAGAACACCGGCGTATTGCGCTTGTCGCCGAACTCGATGTCCCAGAGCATGATGCCGAGGTCGCGGCTGTCCGCGATGGGACCCGGGCCACCCTCCGCCGGGAGCACCTCCGCGACGAACTCTCGGCAGCCGAAGTAGGGCTGGTGGAAGTGCTGGCCCTTCGCCAGCCGGCGCTGGAACATTTCCGCGTACTTGGCGACGGTGTCGTCGGGCCCGGTCTTCTCGGTCAAGGTGAAGTGAGCCTCGATCAGGTAGTCCACGTTCCTGAGGGCGACCGTGCTCCGCTGGGCGCGATCCTCGTCTGCGAAGTAGTGCTCCACCTTCCCACCTCTGAGGATCACGGCCTTCGCAGGGGCGACAGCCCGCGAGTTGACCTCGTTCCTGCGGAAGGAGGTGAAGTGGATCGGGGCCAGGACGAGGATTCTGTCGATGTGCCACCGTATCTGCGGCTTCCAGAGGATGGCCTCGAGCAGACCCCGTGCCGCCGACGGGGTCATCACTGGGTACGAGACCCGTTCCACCTTGAGCTCGGGCCGGGTGAAGCACGCCAGCGGCCCGCATGCCCGGACCCTGAGGGTTGGCCCTCTCGCACGGTCCATGCCTGCATCCCCTTTCTCCGAAGTGTCGGTCACACGATCAGCGCTTCTGGATCTGCTGATGGCTCATCCCCGAGGACGAGCCCGAACCGGGCGTCGTAGAGATGGAAAAAGGGCGCAGTCAGCACCGTCGCGCACTCTGTGACCTCTTCCAGGGCACCTGCGCCTGACAGCTTGACGAAAGCGTCGTTGTAGACGCTCACGACGAAGGGCTGGAGCGCTCGCAGCGCCTCCCTCGAAGGCCCCTCGCGCCTCAACCTCTCGATCCTGGCCGGGGAGTCGCCGTAGGGGACGACCATCGGGTGGGAAAAACCATCCTCGATCATCTCGAAGCGATCCCCGACGCTGGCGAACGATAGGCTCTGCCGCAGCGCCTGGATTCCCTTCGCATCCAACTGTTGCCCCTGGTAGAGCATTCGGAAGTAACGATCGAAGACAGCGGGATCTCCGAGGTCCAGATCGCCGGCGGCGAGCATAACTTCCGTGACCTCGAGCGCCTGGCGCGGGACTCCGCGAGGCGGGGAGGAAGGCGCCCGGAACACGACCACGCGCCCCTTCGAGAGCCTGCCCTCCCGGTTGCAGCGTCCTGCGGCCTGCACCAGGCTGTCGAGCCCGCCGAGCGCACGAAAGACCACCGGGAAATCCAGATCCACCCCAGCCTCCACGAGCTGCGTGGACACGGCGTGACAGCACTCGCCCGATTTCAGGTTTTGCTTGATCCGCGCAATCGTGTCCGATCGATGGCGAGGGCACATGAGGGCAGAGAGGTGGAAGACCTCCTCCCCAGGAAGCTCCTGCTGCAAGGCCAGCGCGAGCTCTCGCGCGTCCGCGCGCTTGTGGACAATGGCCAACGAGCTGGACTGGCCAGCCATCCCCCTGGCGAGATCGGGCCATTCCCTTGGCGGATCATCCTTCCCGGGCAGCTCGTATTCCACCCTGGAAAGGGATCTCGCCAGCTCATCAGGCGCTGCGATGATCGGCCGGATACCCTCGATGCCTCCGGGAAGTGAGTCGCGCCTGGTCAACGCCGGCGGCGTCGCCGTCGACAGGACGACGGTGCAGCCGTAGCACTCCACGAGATCTCTGAGCGCCTCGAGGATGCATAGCAGGAGGCCGGGAGGCAGGGTCTGGACCTCGTCGAGGATGATCACGCTCTTCGCGATCCGATGGAGGCGGCGGCAGCGTGAGGTCCGGTTGGAGAACAGGGTCTCGAAGAACTGGACCGAGGTGGTCACCACGAGCGGCGCATCCCAGTTCTCGACCGCGAGGTCCTGTCTGCTCGCGCCCTCGACACCGAGCTTCTGCTTCACCGACTCCGGGTCAAGGTTCGAGTGGTGTTCGAGTACGTTCTCGACGCCGAGCGCCTGAACATAGGCTGCTGCGCTTTGCTCGATGATGCTGGTGAAGGGAATCACCACGAAGGCCCGCCTGAGGTCGTGGAGCTCTGCATGTCGCAGGGCGAAGGACATCGAAGCGAGAGTCTTGCCTCCGCCCGTGGGCACGGTGAGCGAGAAGAAGCCTGGCTTTTCGCGCGCAGCAACCCGGCAGGCCTGGAGCACCTCAGCTCGGGCGCGGTTGACTGTACTGTCGCGAAGCTCAGGAGGGATGGAAGCGATGAACGAGTCAAGGTGCGCATCAATCCTGGCGCGAAGCTCGGCCATGGTCGCACTTGGTTCTCGAAGGCCAGCAGCCGCTGGATTTCCAAATGCCTCGGAATCGAGCCGATCAGCATCCACTAGGGCCGAGAACAAGAATCGGATCCAGAGCTCCGAACGACGAATCTGGCGGGAACGGTCCGCATGGCTAGCGTCGGGACTGGCATGCAACCAGCCGGGTTGGGGAGGCAGGGCGGTGCTGGTGGCCGAAATTGGAAGATCTGCCCAGATTCGCTTGAGGATATCGCGGTTTTCCTGGAGCCGCTCTTTGAGCGGTCTGGGCTGTCCAGAATCCGAAACGAAGTAGTTGGCTAGACCCGCGTGATGGCCTGCGATGGCGAAGGCAAGCGGGATGCCGCTTTCCTTCCACCTCTCGAACGCTAGCGCCGCGCCCGCACCCGAGTGCTCGACGGCCTGCTTCTCACCCCTCAATTTACTCTGGAAGGTAGGTTGGAGCTTTCCTAAGTCATGCAAGCGCCCGAGGAGTTCACCCCAGCCACGGGAGGCGAATGCCTCGCAGAACCTGGCAGCACGCGCCGCAACGCCTTGAAGATGGTCTTCAAGGAGCTGCCAGCGCAGGCTTCCAGCCTCATCCTCCGCGTACCTTGCGTAGGGCTTGGGTTTCTCCACTGTATCTCCCGACGTGCTGGCCCGGCTTTCGCCGGGCCGCATCCGTCCCCGATATCCGGCCGCGGAGCGCTCGCACTCCTAGGTCATGGGACCAAACAGAACACGCAGGTGGTTGCTGGTCAAGTACCTCTGGGAAGACCAAGTCCATTGTGAAGCGAGAGTAGCACACGGGACTGACAAGGAGGCTAACCGATAGTAATTGTTGCAGTTGTCCCCTGCCGCCCCAATCATCCCAGAACCCGAAGACCCCGTGTCCGCCCGGTAAGAACACCTGGGTCTTGGCCCACTGGTGGTGGGACTACGACCGGCGACAGTGGGAATGGGTCGACGGCCACTGGCGCGAGTGAGTAGGTGAACCTTCCCCGCCCGGGTACGGCCGCCGTGCCTGGGCGGGCTTCTACGCCTCAAACTCTCCGTACTCGATCGGCTCGCCGAAGACGTTGATCTGGGACCGCGCAGATCGTGGCTCAGCCGCACAGGTTCGGGGTCACCTGCTCAATTAATGCCTCGAAAGACGGATCCGGGTCATTCAGGACCCAGGGCGTCCCTTCTAAAACCTGGGGTGCTCTGGTATGCTCGAGGCACAGGTGCCCGGCCTGGGGAGCGCCTGAGTAGGAAAACAGGGTGTGGACTTCGAGCGGGGAGTTGGTTGTCTGAGCTGTAAATGAGGAGCAGCCATGGCGACGCCGAAGGAAACCCTTTGGGAGATGGACCCCCACACCGGGGCCAAGCACGAGATTCTCAGGCGGTATCTTGCTGCTTGGTTCCCGATCCTCAGTACCCACCATCCCCGAATCATCTACATCGACGGGTTCTCGGGTCCCGGGCGGTACAAGAACGGAGAGCCGGGCTCTCCCATGATTGCCCTCGATGTTGCATTGAACCACCCAAAGAAGTTCACCGGTAAGATTGTATTCTATTTCATCGAAGAACAGGAAGATCGGCTTGCGCATCTGCGCCAGGAGTTGGACGGTAAAAAGGTACCTGAGAATTTCAGGGTCATCTGTGAGTCTGGGAGATTCCACGAGAAGATCGGAGAATTGCTTGACTCTCTTGAGGCGGACGGAGAGACCCTCGCTCCAACATTCGCTTTCATCGATCCTTTCGGCTTCTCAGGTATTCCCTTGTATCTGATCGAGCGACTGCTGAAATGCAGTAGATGCGAGACGTTGATCACGTTTATGGTGGATTCCTTCAATCGCTTCTTGGAGCATCCTGACGACAGCGTCGTGCGACATATCGCCGATGCGTTAGGCGGTCCCGAAGCGATCGCGATCGCAAAAGGTACTGGGAATCGCTTAGTGAAGTTGAGGGAACTTTACCAGTCGAAGCTACAGAAGGTTGCGAAGTACGTTCGGTACTTCGAGATGCGTGACCGGCAGGACCGTACCCAGTACTACCTGTTCTTTGCGACCAACAACATCATGGGCCTTCGGAAGATGAAGGACGCAATGTGGAAGGTTGACCCGAACGGTGATTTCCGATTCTCAGACGCAACAAACCCCAGCCAACTCGTACTTCTGGAGAATGATCCGAAACTGCTCCTCGCACACCAACTTTGTGAACGGTTCACGGGGAAGGGGCTCGTTACAGGGAAGAGGGTTCTCTCTTTTGTTGAGACCCGGACCGCGTTCCGAAAGACGCACTTGACGGCGGTCTTGAAAATGGAGGAAAAATCCGCAAGAATCCGTGTTGACGGGGTGAAGACGAATGGCAAGCCGCGTAAGCCGAACACTTTTCCCGACGACGTGAGGCTGGAATGGGTCTGAATTCAGCCATCGAATGGACTGAGTCCACCTGGAATCCTGTCACGGGATGCACCAAGATCAGCTCGGGCTGCCAGCACTGCTACGCCGGTCGGATGGCAAAGCGGCTCAAGGCGATGGGGCAACCCAACTACGCGCGCGGCTTCCAGGTTGCCATCCACGAGCACTCCTTGAAGCTTCCCCTCGGCTGGAAGAAGCCGCAGATGGTCTTCGTAAATTCCATGAGCGATCTCTTCCACGAAAGGGTTCATGAATCGTTCATTCGCAAGGTGTTCGACGTGATGCGCAGGACTCCGTGGCACACCTTCCAGGTTCTCACCAAGCGCGCTGAGCGTCTGGAGACCCTCGGGAAGAAGCTCAGCTGGCCGACGAACGTTTGGATGGGGGTTAGCGTCGAGTCTCCTCAGTATCTCCATCGCCTCGATAACCTTCGCAGGATCCATGCGAGGGTTCGCTTTGTCTCCTTTGAGCCCTTGCTCGAGGACCTCGGCGAGATCGAACTTCAAGGCCTCGGTTGGGTCATCGTCGGAGGTGAGTCCGGTCCAGGCGCTAGGCCCATGGACAAGGATTGGGTGATTGGGATCCGCGACCAGTGTTTGGCCGCCGGCGTGCCGTTCTTTTTCAAGCAGTGGGGTGGGACGAACAAGAAGAAGGCCGGCCGGCTCCTCGATGGCCGCACCTGGGATGAATTGCCCTCATCGGTTAAGCCTGTGTTCCGGAGTGCACCTCGGTCTGTTTTTCTTGCCGGTTCCCCAGCTCCTGCTAGGTGAAGTGATAGCTCTTCACGCTATCGATGATGGTGCTGAGGTTTTTGGCAGTACGCGGTTCTTGAACTCCTCCGTTGAAATTACCTCAGTGAATGGGAGAAGAGGATCTCGAGTGGTTTCACTCATTAAGCGCAGGTTGTCTAGGGCTGCTCCAAGAGCATCGAGAGTTCCCTTGTCTCCAGTAACAAGCACACGATGTTCGATAAGGCTGAGATGTAGGCAGATAGCGGAATCCTCCAAGTCGTTTGGATCGATGTGAAGCTGGCCCATACACCCGTTCGCTCGTCGGAGATACTCAATTGCACGAGCAATTCCGTATCCGATGTTCGCGTATATTTTCGAGAATACAGGAGCATGAAGATCGAGGACGTTTGCTTCATTCGTTCGAAGGCCATCCTCATAGTATTCAGCAAGCCCCGCTGCAGAATGAGTTGCGAAGCGCACAAAGGCAATTGGTTCGAATTGTTGCGATTGCTCGTATCCGAACTCTTCCAGAATCTGCTTGCACCACTCAGTCACATGAGCTTTGTATTGAGCTTCCTGTTCGTCAAGGACGAAACGTGCTCGCGCGGCAGCGTCGCGTACTCTTCCGATATCTCCATTCGGAAACTGCACTGTTGACGAATAGAAGTCTTCGAGAGTGAGAGACTCTTCGAGTTTAGGGAAGAGCTGCGGTAGTACTATTTTATCTTCAAATCGTGTTGGATTGACCAGTTCCCCGGCACCGACAGCTTCTGCTTGTTCTGCAAACGGATCATCGAGGAGTATGAGGTTTTTACACTTTAGAAGGTTGGCTTTGAATAGCTCTGAAATGGTATTAGTGCTTTCGGCCTTGGCCCGCTTGTCCTTTTCGTCGAGATGGCAGAGCAATTCGTATACTGAAATAGGTGATACTGCTATGCGAGCCTTGGATTCTGCGATGCGAAGATCATCGGAGCGCATCCCACGAATGGAGGAGGTGTCCAATATGTAAAGATTGACGACTTGTGCATGAATGCTCTGGCTGGACATGGTTTCTTACCTCTTGGTACGGCTTCGTCCAGGTTTCGACTGTGCCTTACTCAATCCGGGCTTCTTGATCGCGGTATTGACCTCGATTGGGACCACCATTTCCTGAAACTCTAAGTACTCTGCCTCAAGCCACCCAGCACACGCATTCCTCGCAGGAGCTTTCTCCGGTCTCCAGGTTGACCTTCAGGCAGGAGCAGCGGTTGGCGGCGTTGTCGATGGTGCCGACCAGGCCTCCGAAGACCATGTTCCCGGTCTCCTTGTCGAAGAAGAGCGACCCGCACCAGTAGACCTCGGCCACCGAGCCCTGGCAGGCCGCGATCTTGGCCTCGAGCTCGGAGAACGGGATGGGTCGGGAGTACTGCCGAGAGGCCCGGAGGCCGAAGCCGTGCTCCAGAAGCTTCTCCCTGAAAGTGGATTCATTGAATGGGTCGAGAGGTCGGACCTCGGGATGCTCGCGGATCCGGACCCAGTCGTTGATGAAGAGGTAGTCCACGCGGAAGATCCGCTTGGGAGGGTCGCTGTTGGACCTGATGCTGACGTCGTTGACCTTGAAGTGGGCGTCCTTGTAGGCCTGATCTCCGTCCAGGATGCCAAGGAGGACGTCGTCTGTGATGGCGAGGTAGGTCTCCTCCTCGCCGCCCTCGACGCAGGAGCGGTCCAGGCAACTCGGGAAGAAGGAGTCGCCCGAGCACTCGCCGTAGAGCTGCTGAGCGACGATCAGGTCCTCCGGGCTGCAGTAGCCCTCGGGGCAGGGCTCCGCCCCGCATCCGGAGGCCAGGAGGCCGAGCAGACCCAAGCCCATCCCGAGAATCCCTACCTGACGTTCCATCGGCATCCCCTCGAAGGATGGTCCAAAGCCCGAGGATACCACATCCGGCAGCCGATCAAGGCCTCGAAAGACGTATCCGGGTCATTCAGGACCCAGGGGCGACAGGGCAGGGGAGGAGAACGTGGTTGAATCCAGGCCGCATTCGTGGTACCAGTTTCCCATCATCGGCGGTTCATCCTGCGCTCGGCATCAGGGGACTCTCGGGAAGTGGCGGCCAAGCCCGAGGAACGTGCGCTTGGAGACCAGGGTGTCGCGAAGGCTGACAAATCTGGGCCGGGCCATGGGGCATTCTTTTTGGGTTCCAAACAACCCAAATCCGGAGGATCTCGTGGCCCATTTCGATCGCATTCCCGAGATGATACTGCTTCTAAGCGAACACAGATGCTGAATAGTGCTTCTCCTATCTGCCGCGCCATCCGAGGTTGCTATGATGACAGATCCTAGAGCCTCGCTGGTGATAGCACTTCAGGAATTAGAGTTATCTCCTGTCTTGAATCCTGGCGCACAACCTCTCGTTCTTACGGGTCAACAGCGAGCACTTCTTCAAGCGCTTAAACAGAAGGAAGCAGCTCTTGCCGTCATGTACCGTGGGGGGCTGATCGTTCTCGCTGACGTCTCCAACCCCGATCGCTTCTCACTGTCTGCGCACGCAATGCGCGAGCTGATGGAAAAGCTCCCAAAGTACTTGGACGTGTCCACGAAGGCGCAGCAGGAGAGGCTCAAGGACAAGGTTTACGAGGTAGGACAATCCTTCCATGGAATGCAGCAGAGAACCGGATGTTTCAACGCGTCTGCGGGTTGGGACGGGGCCATCGACGGGCACTTGCGCAGGTTTCTGCTGCGTCTGGTGAAGTTCTTCGACTGGTTTGCGGCCCACCACCCTCGAAGACGCGATGAGCTTCACGGCGTCCTAGTTCGCCTCGACGGTTCTGGACGAGCGCTACCTGCATCGCTTGCCTCGTTGAACTTGGACGCCTGGGAGAAGATGCGCGACTTCTTCGTGAATGTCGCCCACCACCGGAAGCCTGGTGACGAGGAAGAATTTCGCCTCTGGCTTGATGCGCTCGAGCGCTTCCTACTCGACCGCCTGGTGCCGCGCACCTTCGAGGACTTCGCCGATATCGATGCCCTTCTCGGGGAGGAGGATACTCATGCCTAGCCCCGAACGTGTGCAGAGGGCGTTGGAACTGATCTGCAAGCGAGGAGCCAACCACGAGTACTTCTTTGCGAAGCTCTCTTCTCCGGCCTGGATTGCGCCGCTCGCCGAGGCTGGCCTCTTCTCCTCTCCTCCTGACCCTGTTCGTGAAGGGGACAGCATTAGTTTCCCCTTATGGCCCGAGAGCAGATTCCTGGCACGGATGGCGGCCCTCGAGCCCGACCTCGTGCTTGGAATCGTCGAGAAGGCCCCTGTAACCGATAACGTCCGGGTGCACGAAGATTTCTGCGATGCAGCCATAGCAATGCCGGGGCGACAGGCTGCCCAGTTGGCCCGGCGAGAGTTGATGTGGATAGAACAGCAACCGCACCTGTACTTCCTGCTGCCAGAGCGTCTCGGGCAGTTGATCGAACATCTTGCAATCACAGACGAGCATAAGACAGCACTTCTGCTGGCACGAGCGGTTCTCCGCATCCATCGGACCTCGGGCCACGGGGCACCAAGCGCTTTGTTCGATAGCTGGGACTATGACCAGTTTCTCCTGAATCACCTGCCGCCTCTTCTCGCAGCACAGCCCGCGAAAACGCTGGCCCTGCTGTGCGACTGCCTTGCGGAAACTCTGGTCGGCGAGAACGTCGAGACGACTTCTCCTGAAGACTACTCGTGGATCTGGCGCCCTGCAATCGAAGATCACGAGCAGAACCATGGGCCTGATAACCTGCGGGATGTGCTGATTCGGTCAGTCCGCGATGGCGCAAGAACGATGGTCGTCGAGCAAATTGCTACAGTCAACGAGGTGATGGCCGAGTTTGACCGAAGAGAATGGTTTATCTTTAAGCGCCTTGGTCTTCATCTGCTGGTCGAGTTCTTCGAAGCGGCAAAGGACGAGGCACGAGCACGTGTTTTATCGAAGGAGAACTTCGAAACCATCCAGGTCCATCACGAATACGGAAGGCTCCTCCAAGCGGTGTTCCCCGAACTCAATACCGCTGAGCGAGACCGGGTGCTGGAGTGGATGTGCGCGCCCCCAGTTGGAGGGGATGATACACCCAGAGCGCGAGACCATCGGGTGCTTCAGCAATTGGTGCTGCTTGATGGCAAGCTGCCTCCAACATGGCAAAAGAGGCTGGACGACCTGAAAACGCAACTCGGACAACCGGATCATCCCGAGTTCCTTTCGTACGGAACGAGTTGGGTCGGGCCGACAAGCCCACTCGATAGATCTGCCCTCAAGTCGATGACGGCCACTTTGGTCGCTGACTACTGCCGAACGTGGGTGCCCGTTAGGGACTGGAATTCGCCGACCAGAGAGGGTCTTGCGCGTACTCTTCAGGCGGACGTGGCGAAGCGTGCGACGGAGTACGTGAGTGCGTTGCCGGCGTTCGAGGGAACAGACGCCACATACGCTCGGAGTATCGTCCAGGGACTCGCCGCGGCGTCGAAGGCAAATGCGACGTTCGAGTGGCCGCCGGTGGTGAAATTTCTTGAGTGGATCGTGCGCCAGGAGAGGAGCATTCCAGGACGTTCCGGGAAGCATCTGAATGAGGACCCTCATTGGGGCTGGGCAAGGAAGGCTGTTGCAGACTTGATCGGTGTAGCGTGCGAGCGCGACGCAATGCCTTACTCCCTCAGAGACTGTGTGTGGAGGCTCTTGGGGGCCATCTCGACGGACCCGGACCCCTCTCCCCGCGACGATCAGCAGGCAAGCATGGACCCCGCCACCATGTCGATCAACACGACGCGGGGCGAGGCAATGCATGCCGTCGTTCGCTTTGCTCTCTGGGAGCATCGTGCTGAGGGCAGGGAACGAGAAACGTCGCGCATGCCGGATGACGTTCGCAGCCTGCTGAGCCAGCACCTCGACCCCGCCCTTGAGCCATCCCTTGCGGTGCGAGCGGTATACGGACAGTGGCTACCCTGGTTGGTCATGATGGACCGTGAATGGGTTGCGACCAACTTGCCTCTCATCGTTCCTGATGCCGAAGAGCATAAGGGCGCGCGCGCGGCGGCCTGGAATGCCTACGTCACCTTCTGCCGCCCCTATGACGACGTATTTCTGTTGCTGGCGAGGCACTATGCGGGCGCTGTGTCTAGGTTGGGCGAAAGAGTTCAGACCCAACACCGCAGCCGAGACGAAGAAGATGCCCTGGGCGAACATCTCATGTTGCTCGCCGCCCGAGGACGGATAGCATGGGACGACGAGGGAGCGTTGCTTCCTACCTTCTTTGAAAGGGCACCCGCAGCGGTCGCTGAGCATACTATCGCATTTGGCGGACGGGTCCTGCGAAACGAAGAGCACCCGCTTTCAGCCGAGGTCGTTCACAGGTTCGTAGTCCTATGGGAGCGAGTCCGTGCTCGATTGATGGCGTCGGGCTCTGAAAACGGCTCTCCTCTAAAGGCGTTCGGCTGGTGGTTTGCCTCGGGCCGTTTCGAGCCGGAATGGGCTGCCCACGAGCTTCTGGACGTTCTTCGGTGCACTGGTCAGATCGACGCCGCGTTCCTGGTGTATAAGGCCCTGGAGACTTTGGCATCGACAAACGCGCCGCTAGCTGTGTCGGTTCTAAGGGAGTTGGTGAGAGCAGATCACGGTGGGCGGAACCTTATTGGCTCCAAGGACCACATGCGGGCCATCCTGGCAGCTGGTCTTCGCAGTGCGGAGGCTGCAGAAGCCGCCCAGCAGGTCATCCACGAACTCGGCGCGCGAGGGCACTTCGAGTTCCGCGACCTCCTAGGCAAACAACCGAGTCGGGACGGATCTTGTGGTTGAGGCGTCAGCTACCTTCAACCGAACATCCATAGTCGTGGGAGCGCTTATGGGACAGAGCTCTTGCCACCTCCGAGCTACCATCTGTGGCATGATAAGGGGCCTGCGAGGTCGGGAACGGGACGCTCGCGGCCTACACACACGACGAGTCGGCCTATAGGGGCTGTCCAGGGGAGTGAACTAGCGATGATCTGGAGGGAGCCAGACGCCGGGCGAACGAGGTGGTGCTCACCGGTGGGCCTCAGGCCACGGCCGAGGAGCGTTGGCGTAACCGGACCAGGATCGGGGAGGCCGAGCGCGCGGCCTTCGGCGCGCGCGTCGTCCGCCGCCGGGAGGAGGCCCTGGCCGAGGTCGAGCAGGAGAAGGGCGTCTTCGTCAACATGCACGATGTGGCCCAGGCCGAGCGGAGGGCGATCGAAAGAGCATGCGTTGGAGTCGGGATCTTGGAGATGCGGAGGAAGCGAATTTGTACACCCATTTTCAACAAAAAACTGGACGGATTTGGTGAGGGCTACAATCGCCGCCTTTCCGCTCGAGCAGTCGGCCGTCTAGCCGCTGCTCGCGATGGAGCCCGTGCTGCAGTAGGGGCGGGTCCATAGTCGAGATCTTGTGGCCTGCAGGAACTGAGGAGCCGAAAGACAGAAAAGTGAGGTTGGTCAAATGGGCGGTCTTCAGGATGCGATGCTCTGGATCGGTGGAGTTACCGGATTGGTTGGTGGAATCGCTGGCATCGTGAGCTGGTACTACACTCGCGAGCAGTTTGGGATGACCGCGGAGCAGGCGAAAAGAGACCGTGACGAAGAAGCGATCGCACACGCTATGGAAAACTACGTCATGCGGGCGCGCCAAGCGTACTTCGAGGCAAAGCAAGAAGGCAGGTCTGTGGGAGGGGCAATTGATGTACCTGCCCCGCAGAGCGAGTGCGAGAAGAAGGCACTGCACCGTCTCGTGGATCAAGGAAAGGCAGTCTTCGATTCGGAGGGATTGGCACATATTGCAATCGACTTGGGAGATTTCAGAAGAGGACGATAGTTGTTGGAAGTGAGTCGGTCTATTGCGCTAGGCCGCAAGAGAGGTATAACCCAATGCATATTCTAGTTGTAGGCGACGTAATGATCGATCGTACATGGCTAGTCGATTCTCCTCTGCGAGGGTCAACAAGCCAAGCGCACGGCGAGGTCATTCCGCATCGCTTGGTCGAGCCGAAGCGAAGCACCGACTTGCTAGGTGGAGCCGGTATGGTCGCTCGGATCATTTTAGGGAACATCAAGAAAGGCGAAGTTACTCTCGCTGGCGGTTGGGAAAAAACCACCGCGGTTGAGAAGTTTGTCCCCGAGGTTAGGAAAGGTCGCAAGCTGATCCCGGTTAGGCTCTACGACACGCCGTTCACAACGCTCAAATGGCGGATCTACGAACAGCAACACGACCGTGAGAAGGGGCCCGGTGGCCCAACTCTGACGCAGAGGTTCGACCAGGATTTGACACCCGCCCTGTTCGAGGGGTGCGTTATAGCTGGGGCCGATCTGCCTCCCCAGAAAGAAGTTGATGTTGTCGTGGTGGCGGATTATGGGAAGGGTCTTCTAGGCCAAAAGGATTTGAGGGATATCCTAGCAAAATATTCGAAGAAGCCGTTCCTCTTGCGTGTGAAGAAGGGTTCTGAAGATCCATTCCATGTGGATTTACCTTGGACGTTACTTCTACTGAACCGGGATGACATCCCAAGGATAGTCGGTGGAGGATCAATCGAATTCCCATCCATGAAAAATGTAAGGGAGAACGAGAAGGACCTCTGGCGTGTCTCGCCATCCATTGTGGAAGCGCTTCATACGGCCAAGCAGAAGGTCAATAAGAATGCCTCCATCCTCCTGAAGCTCGATCGAGAAGGAGCGGTGTTGCTCGATAACACTGGAAGTGTTCATGCGATTCCGGTTCCGAAATCAGAGCAGGGTGAATATACTGGCCTTGGAGCTGGCGACTGCATGATGGCGCATATTGCGGTTAGCCTTGTAAGGAGCAAGGATTCTTTAGCTACCTCGGCTGCCGCGGCGGTTCGTGCGTCTACCGCATACTGCAGGAAGGCTGGCCAAATCGCCAAAGTAAATGGATTCTACGGGGTCGCAGATGTGGAGATGGAGTGTTCTGGTCCAACCTTCACTCCATGGCCGTTGGGCGAGTTAGGTCCACTTCGAAGTAACATCGAGAATGCTGGCAAGATCGGCGAAGAGCTTCAGGCTGGAGCACTGACATCGGTCGAACTCCATAGCGGGAGATGGTACCTCCCAGGATTCCAGACGGTTCATGCGCCGCTGGGCAGCGAAATAGTTAGGCTGCGCCAGGAAATCGCAGCCTATGTGCGCAGTAATAAAACGCGCCCATTCGTCGGCGCACTCTGTGGCGAGGCCGGTTCCGGGAAAACGACGCTGGCGAAGGCGTTGGCTTCTGCGACGGGCTGTGAACCACTCGAGAGTAACGTAGCGCAGTGGACCTCCTATGACGACTTCTTCCTCATGTGCGAACGTATTCGCAGTGCGCGTCTCCGTGGGGCTACAGCCCTGCTCTTTCTAGATGAAGTCGATGCTCTGTTGGCAGGCAACCCGATTTACCCCAAGTTGTTGGCACCGCTTTGGGATGGATCCTTCCTGCTTCGTGGTGAGGTGCTTGAGCTGGGTCAGTGCGTGTTCCTCCTGGCCGGCAGTGACAACGACTGGGTGACACGCGACAGACTACTGCAGAATCGAACTGGGGGACACAACAAGCTTATGGACCTCGTCTCTCGGTTGTCTTCGGAACCGATCCAGATCCCGCCTCTCAGTGAACGCTCTAGCGACGCGGTTCTTGTTGCGATCGACAAGTTACTATGCCGGTTCCCACGTGTGTGCAAGATCGAGCGAGGAGTTCTAAAATTCCTTGCGTTGTCGGAACTTCGCCATGGACCGAGAAGCATTGAACAGATAGTTGCACTCACCGACTGTCTTGCAAATCCGGCACAGATTAGTATCGGAGACTTCCCTGATGCTTCACGCTACAGTGCTCATGTGTTGAAACCGTACTGTAACTGGAAAGATGACAACACTCCCGTTGATATGAAGCCATGAGAAGACGGCCAGCCATTTTCTTCGACCGAGATGGAGTTCTGAACCCAGACTCTGGCTATCCGCATCGGCCAGAGGACGCGATTCTCTTCCCCGACGTCGCGGATGCACTTCGGCGCGTACAGCAGCTGGGCTACATGATCGTGGTTGTGTCCAACCAGAGTGGCGTCGGGCGCGGTTTGTTCAGCGAGGCGGAGGCGCTCCAGTTCAATGCGCTGCTTGCGGCCCAGTTGCGACTCTGCGGTGTTCATCTTGCAATGGACCAGTTCTATATTTGCCCTCATACGCCGGACGAGAAGTGCGACTGCAGGAAGCCAAAGCCTGGGTTGCTACTACGTGCAGTTAGTGAGCTGAACATTGACCTTACCCAGTCGTTTGCGGTCGGCGACCATGAGAGCGATATCGAGGCCGCTTACGCTGCTGGCGTGCGCGCTGTACTTCTGAACCGTGATGGCCGCCGATTCGACGTACGTCCCGATTACGTCGTGAGTAGCTTGACGCTATTGGCCGACCTTGTTGAACGGCTTGTGGCCAAAAATCCAATCAAGTGAGGACTTCGTAAGCGGTTTCCACCCATTCTGCATGCGGATCTCATCCAACGAGTAGACCCGCCGCGATTGCCCGTACTTCGGCTGAGAATGGATCATCGCCTGTTGGGAGAGAACGCTGGTGGTAACCGTTCAGGCCGGACTGACTGCATTCATGGGTAGAAGCGAGGGTGCCGCAGCGTGATGAAGTCGCGCGGTACAAGCTGCGGTGATGTAGTCCAGCGCGTTCCGACCCTGCCTCCCGAATTTGACAGATTCTCGCGCCCCGGTTCCGAATTCCATTGGCAGATCAGCCCACTGTGCGGCTACGCCAAAGGACGCGTGTGCGTAGGTGCTGGAGCCACCCTTCCGATGGGAGGCGGAGGTGGAATTCCAGGCTGTTTCATCCTTCTGGATGCCGCCGGACCAGGCTCCGTGACCTGCCAAAGGTCCCCGTTCGGGGTCAACAAATTCGCGAGCTTCAACTGCCTGAGGTCGTCCCGGAGGTTCCGCTGTCCCCGCGGTCACCCCCGGAGTTCACCTATTCCTCCTCCGCGGTCTGGACGAGGAGATCGAGAAGTACAAGGGCGAGCTCGGCTTCGAGCAGATCGCCAATGCCCTCCGCATCCCCCGCCCCCGGAAGGTGAGGTAGGCCCGAGTCAGGCACGCCCCCAGCGAAGTGAGCAGGCGAGGGAACCTGGTCTCCAGTTCGGAATGGCTCGAACTACCCCTCGAATTCCCGCACCGCCTCCAGCGCCGCCCGGCCCAGCTCCACGAGCTTTGCCTCCAGGGCGCTGCGTTCCATGTGGAGGTTCATTGGATCGCAGTGGACCCATCCATCCGGCTGGAGCGAGAACACGGGGTTCTCACCGAACCCGGGCACGGTGAGTTTGCCGTCTGCCAGCTTGGCGGCCCATCTGTCCCTGAGGGCCTTGTTCTTCCAGCCCCTCCCCGAGATATGTAGCTGTGCACGCAGGTCGAGTTTGATTCTGCCGGCCGGGTCGATGAGGTCCAGCGGCTCGTAGGGCGGCTTCGCCGCTGCCTTGAAGTGGAGGAAGAACCAGAGAGTCAGATTGGTCTTCTTGGTGGAGAAGCCCATCCGGTTTATATAGGGCCATGGAGCCATGAATCCGATGCCTTGACCGGAATCCTCGAGCTTGCTTCGTACCGAGGTGACGATTTCGTGGATAAGGGCCCTCCCCGCGTCTTCGTTCGGATAGACAGCCTTCACCGCATCATAGATCGTCCTCTGGACGCACTCGAAGGCGTTTGCCAGGAACCACTGAGCTTTGGGATCCGATACAAGATAGCCAGGATCCTCAGCTACAAAGTCCAATACGTTACGCCAGGAAAGGTGAACGGCGCGATCGTGGCCGGACTTGATACGCTCGGCCTTCTCAAGCGCCTTGACCTCGGATACTTCGGATTTCCCGACGTCTCCCGGCGCGAGGTAGACCAGCAGAAGTCGGCGTGTGGGGTTTTCGCCGTCGAGCCGGTCCCTTTCTCGGACGTAGTACTTCTTGAGCTGCCCGGCCTGCTTGGAGCTCCTTCTGACCTTGTTTTCGACGAGGACGCTCCACGAACCGTCCTGGGCGTCCATCCGGATGTCGATGCTGTCCTGCTCCACGCGGGTGGTCCACGAGAGTTCCGCGAGGTCGTTCCTGCTCAACTGCTCGAAGAACCAGCGCCTGAACTCCGCGGACTGATCGAACACCGCCGCGAGCAGCGCGGACGCAGACGTTTCGAGCTGAAAAAGCAGGTCGAGCTTGAATTCTCCCTGAATCATGAGATCCGTCCCAGGTTCGGTCACGTGGCCAGCCACATACTTCTTCCGAGTTTCGCCAGCCACAGCCCCAGACTCCCCACCTGGCCTGGCTTCCAGGCTTCGAGCACTGCCCTGTAGGCCTCGAGCTGCGGGGCGTAGTTCCTGACCGTCTTTGCGATCTCCTCCGCCGTTCCGCAAGCGTCGGTTACCTTGTGGTCCACCACGCACCACTTCCCCTGCGCGTCCTCGAACAGGAGGTCCATCCGGCCCTGGACCCGGACCGGGCCGTTTTTCCCTTGCACGATGGCGTCCACCGGGACCTCGGTGAAGAGCCTCCCCCTGTCTGCGGCCTTCCGTAGCTCCTTACCCAGTTCGCTCTCGAAAAGCCGGCCGACGGCTTCACGCAGGAAGATCGCGCGCTCCTGAACCCGGTCCCTGAAGAACCTGCCCGCGACCTCAGCGCACCAGGCCTCATCGGGCGGAGGACTGGTGAAGTCCAGCTCGGCCACAGCCGCGTGGAAGGCGTCGCCCAGGGCCCGGGCATCTACCTCGACCGTCTCGAGTTCCTCTTCTCCCAGGTCCAGGTCTGTGACCGCAGCTTCAAGTCGAACGCCGCTCCCGAGCGCCTCCTTGACCTCTCTGACCTGACTCGGGCTCACCTTCTGGATTTGCGCGACCGAGCGCCAGGCTGCGGCCTCCTCGTCCAGACAGGCCTCTTCCCATTCGCCGTCCTTCGTCCGTGCGTCTCCAGCCGCTGTCTTCAGCAGTGCGTCGTCCACCAGCCGCACCCAGCCGGCCCACCTCTCCGGCACCAGGACCGGCCCTGCGGCGTCCGGGCGCTTGAGCTCCATTCCGGCCACGATGAACTCCAGGAGCTCGTCGCACAGGAAGAGCGGGGGAGGGGACCCCTCGAGGGCCTTCTTGGTTTCTCCTGCGCACTGGTCCGCGCTGAAATTCCTGTTCCCATCGTCTATCCATCCCGTGTGCTTCCCCAGCTCTCCCGAGATGGCCAGCCTGTCTCGGGCTCGAGTCATGGCAACGTAGAGGAGGCGCTTTGCCTCCGCGGCCTTCTCTGCTTCCTCCAGGTGCTTCGCCAGCTCACTGAGCTTGTCCTCTCCCTTCAAGAAGCCGCGGGCGGACACCTCGACTCTCGGTGCTTCCAGGGAGCCTTTCCCGTCCGGCATGACAATCGGCTTGGCGGTCCAGGAAGCCTCGCCCCGTCCTCCCAGCTTCTTTCCCAGCATGGCGAGCACCACGAGCTTCCACTCTCGCCCCTTGGCCCCGTGGATCGTGGTGATCGTCACCGCGTCCAGTCCATCCTCGAGCAGGCCCTCGGGCGCAACGTCCGCGCCGCTGTCCAGCCAGTCGCAGAGCCCCACCAGGTCCGGCCCACGTGCCTCGAAGGCCCGGACGGTCTCCACGAATCTCCAGGCGTTCGCCACAGCCCGTTCGACCCTCGGAGAGGCCAACCAGACCGCCTCCAGCCGGAAGCGGGCGATGGCCTCGGCCAGGAGCTCTGCGGTCGGCTCTTTACCCGCCCGGCCCCAGAGGTCGAGGAGCGCGCCCTGGCCTTCCGCCAGGGCCCGCGAGTCCCGTACTAGCTGGGCGATGAGCCGACTCTCGTCTGTCTGGTCCGCGTGTCCCGCGGCGATCATCGCCCTGGCGCATGCCCCGGCATCCAGCGTCCCTCTGGCCAGTATGTGTTCCAGGGACCTCGCCCAAGGCCGTGGACCTGACTCACCTGCCTCGTTCGGCCAACGAGCTACGGCCCAGAGTCCCAGGTCGCTCAGCCCGAAGGCCGCCCCCCGGAGTACGCCCAGTGCCGCCAGGTCGTCGTCCGGGTTGGCCCACAGACGGACGAGGTTGACGAGGTCCCGGACCTCGGGCAGCCCGAGGAGTCCCCGGCCTCCTCCCACCTGGGCTGGAATTCCCTTCCGCTCCAGGGCCTCACGGAGCTCCTCCGTGGGCGCCCACTTGGGCACCAGGACGGCCACGTTCGACCAGGACATGCACCCCTGGCACTCCTTCTCCACGACCTTCAGGTAGTCCGCGATCCTGCTGGCCTCGTCCATGGCCGACTCGGAGGAGTCGTCCTCAGCATTCGCATCGCCTGACGTTTCCTCCTTCTTGCCGACGAACCGGAGGAGGAGGTCCACGGGTTTCCCTGGGAGTGCGGCCGCCTTCCGGTGGGCCTTGATCCCGCCCGGAGTCCAGGGCACCGGGGCGCAGTCCGGAACGTCCCTGAGGCCTTCCGGCCCCAGCCCGGTTTCGGTCAGCACCTTCGGGAAGAGCTCATTGAAGAACGCGTTCAGCTCGGGCGCCGTCCGCCTGGTGGTCGGCATGTCCACGAGCTCTGATGCCTCCTTGGCGGCGCTCGCTTGCCGCATGAATACCGCCACATCCGCGCCCCGGAAGCGGTAGATCGACTGCTTCGGGTCGCCCACCCGGAAGGTCGTCTTCGCCCTCGACGCCTGGGCCAGGAGGTCGATGAGTTTCGCCTGCCGGCCGTTCACGTCTTGCAGCTCGTCCACCAGGACGTGCTCGAATCGGCCTTCCAACAGGCCCGGCCGGGCGTTCTCCGCGACGAGCTCCTCGAGCATGGCCGTCGCTCGGGTCTCCAGGTCGTCGTACCGGAGGAGTCCGAGGTCCAGGAGGTACTTCGCATACTCCCTCCGGAGTTGCCCACCCACCCTGGCCAGCCGAGCCAGCCGGGCTGCATGTGTCCTCAGCGCTCCCTCGGGCCAGGAATCGGGGAACGATGGCAGTAGGGAGCGACCCCGTAGCCTGGCTACTCCCGAAGCCGTGGCGATGATTCCCTTGAGGGCCTCCTTGGCCTTGCTCTCGAGCTCGACCTTGGTATCAGACGCGATTCCCCCATGAGACAGTCCCTTCAGCTCCTTCCTGATGAACCTGAGAGTCTCGATCGGGTCGATTTCGGGCGCCTTGTTGAGTTCCTCGCACTTCTCGAGCGCCGCGAATGCGGCCTCCAGGGTCTCCCTGACCTTCTCCTTTGTGGAGTCCTTCAGGCACGCTTCCAGGGGTTGCCTGAAGCCCTGAACTCCCTCCCAGACCTCCTTGAGAAAGGCCTTTGCCTGACCCTCGAAGAAGCGGCGATGGGCCTCATAGACCTTCTCCGGGTCTTCCCAGTCCGGGTCTGGCGCTTCGATGGCCGAGGCGATCACGCCGAGCTCCTGCCGGAGCTTGTCCAGGGGGAAGTCCAGGAGCAGGGTGGAGAGGTCTGTGTGCAGCGGGCTTCCCGGCTCCGCCAGCCCCGCGTCCACGAAGAGCCCCACGAACCTCGCTCGGAGGACACCCTCCTCGCCTGGATCCACCGGCTTGCATCCGGGCGGCACCCCGGAGATCTCTGGAAACTCGTTCAGGAGGTCCGAGCAGAGACCGTGGATCGTGCAGATGGGCGCCGTGGCGAGCCCTTCGAGTACCTGCTTTCGGTCCTCCCCCTGGCACTCCTCGAGGATCCGGCGCAGAACCGAGTCCTCCTGGTTGTCTTCGGTCAGTTCCCTGTGGAGGTCTTTGTTGATCCTGTCCCTCATCTCGGCCGCCGCGGCCCGGGTGAAGGTGATGGCCACCACCTTCGACGGCTCGGCCCAGAACTTCCTGGTCGCCGGATTCCGCGTTGCCACCAGGCTCAGGTACCTCCGGGTGAGCGCGTGGGTCTTTCCCGTGCCTGCGGAGGCCTCCACGGTGAAGCTCTTGTCCGCCTGGACCAGCGTTTCGATGAGGTCGGTCATCCCTCCACCCCCTCCGAGCTGCTCCCGGCCTTCCTCCGAGGTTTCGCTGGCCTCTTCTTGGTAGTCTTGCCCGCTGCCCCGTCGGGCTCGGCAGCCCCCTCCGAAGGTGCCTCCTGGGCCTTCTTCTCAGGCTTCAACTTCTTCTCCTTCGGCTCCTTGACTGGAACCACCTCGGTCAGTCCTTTAGGCAGGCCGTCCTCGCGTGGGTCCTCCTCCGGAAGGCAGCGAAGCAGCTCTGCCCAGCGGTCCGGCCCTTGACGGCCGCCGGGGACCCGTCGTCTGGCCGGGAAGCGACCCTCAGAGATCGCCTTCAGGTAGGCGCCTGCGAAGTGCAGCGCCGCTTCGATTGGCCCCAGGGCCGAGCCGTCCTCCGGGCGAATCATTTGCTTTGCATCGAGTGGTACTGCGCTCACGGAGTTCTTCCGCAGGAACTCGAGGCGGCCAGCAACGAGCTGGAGGTCCATTTCCGGGTGTCCAGGCATTCGCCAGCCCGACTGGAGCAGCGCCTTGGCGTACAGCGGTAGCTGGAGGTGATGGCCCTGCTGGATTTCCTTGCTCAGCGCCTTGCTGTCCCCTCCGGTCTTGTAGTCCACAATGGCCGTTTTCCCTGTGTAGGGATCGACCTCGACCACATCGATCTTTCCGACCAGGTGAAGCTCCAGGCCGTTTTCCAGGGGCACGACCACTGGCTCGTTCCTGCTGCCCAGCTCGTGCTCCACCCTGGCCACCGCCGGGAGCGGCAGCTCGAAGTTCTTCTTCTTCTTGTCCTCATGCCTGGCGGAGAGCTTCTCGCGCCAGTCAGCGACCGCCTCGGTCCACCGCTTCCGGTCCCCTTCGAGGACTTCCTGGGCCAGGAGGCCGTTGAACCCTCGGGTCAGTTGCTCACCGATGTAGGCCTCGATCCCGGCCGCGATCCGGGGGTGGATCTCCGCCCAGGGCACCGGCTGGCCGCCTCTTTCGTCGAGTATGGCCTTCACCTGGGCCTCGAGGGCCGCGTGGATCACGTTCCCCTGTTCCATCCTCGACGGCTCGTCCCCGATCTCCTCCGGCTCCCTGTATCCGAGGATCCGCTCGACGAAGTACCGGTACGGCAGGCGGGCGTAGGACTGCAGCGCGCTCACCGAGGTCGTTCCGGAGAGCACGATCCGGACTCCCAGGAGGCCGGAGTACGCTCCGAAGGCCTCCGCCTCATGGCTCCCGACCGCCCTGACTCGTGCTCCGAGGAGGCTCTCCGACCTCTGCCGTCGCACCTCAGCGTCTCTCCGAGATGGCTGCCTCGACCAGCCTCTCGGGCTCAGGTGTCCCGGGCCGAAGGCGATGGTCTCTTTGCACTTCCGCCGGAGGATCCAGGGCCCGGCCGGGCAGGCGGCGCCCTGGCCGTCCCGGTCCCGCCAGGAGAGCACGACGCGCGCCGCGCTTGCCTGCCTGTCCAGGAGCCAGCAGGCGGCCTTGTACCGGGCTCGGGAGCCTTCCAGGCCGACCTGGGCCTCGGCTTCGTCCGAGAGCATCGGCCCGGGCGCTGGCGGCGCTGGGTACCGCTCCAGGCCGCAGATCACCACGAGGTCCTCCCGCGGTGGGAGCGCAGTTCCGTGGGGCATGACCTCCACGGCCGGGATGCGACCTTCTGAAACGTCGTCCAGCCACTCCCCAGGTGCGACCTCCTCCACCGAGGCCACGAGGATGTCGCGGACCTCGTCCAGGGGTTGATCTCCGAGCTCCACGAGCTTCGTCCTCAGGGACTCCAGGGAGGCCCGGGCCGCGGCCGAGCCGCGCTCCCCGCGAGTAGCATTCCCGGCTTGCCAGTCTTCGAGGAGCTTCTTGAGGTCGGCTGCGGTCCTCACCGCTACCAGCCTGTCGAGCGTGCCCACCAGGGCCTTGGAAGCCCTGGCGAGTTCTTTCCGTCTATGCTCCAGCCTCTCCGGCGCGATGTCTGGGCGCTCTTCGAGCGTCAGTACACCCAGGCCGTGGGCTTTCTCCACCCACGCGCGCCACTCCTGAATGGAGCCGCTCCCCCGGCGCATTCTCTTCCAGAGCTCCCGGATGGTGCCGTACGGGAGGTCCTTCCCCTCGAACGGCCGGAGCTGCCGTCCGAACAGGAGGAGGGACAGGGTGCTTCGGGTGGGCCGTTTGGAACGCGCGTCGAGCAGGGCCCTGACGAGGCGAGGCACCCCGGTCGACCCGGCCGGCCGGGGGACCCAGGCACGGACGGGCAGGTCGTGCTGTCGAAGGCGGCGTGCGTACCTCCCCACGTCCTCCGCGGGCACGAGGACAGTTGCTGCGTTCCGGGCCAGGCGGAGGAATCGAGCGATCTGGGCGACCTCCACTTCCGGCCCGGCGGAGCGCCACTCGACGGTTTCGGCCAGTTCCCGGTGTGCCGTGAGGGGGAGCAGTTCGGCCCCGAGTGCCTCGAGCAGCTTCTGCTGCCACCGGACTTCGCTGGCGAAGCCGAGTGCGAAGCGAGCCTGGCAGGTCCGGAGCCAGGAGACCTTCGGGAGGTGTTTCAGCGCCAAGTACGGAGCGGAGCCCGGGTGCCACTGGCCCGGGTGCGTGCGGTCGACGATCGCCCTGAAGCGTCCGTAGGCAGCAAGGAGCACCTTGTCCCGGGGCGTCAGGTTCTTGATCTCCGTGAGCGGAGTGCCGGCGTCCTCGCCTCTCCATAGCTCGAGAAAGGTCCCGAGCGTCACGGCCTGGTAGGCCCTGTGGTCCCCGATCTTCTTGAAGAGTGAGGTCTCGCCTGCCTCCCCACCGACCAGGACCTCGCGGACCAGGATGAGCAGGTCGTCTTCCTCCAGTCCCGGGCCGTGCAGGCCGTTGCAGATGCCTGAGGCGAACGAGCCGAGGTCGGAGGCCACCAGGCCCACAAGGGGCCCTTGGTCGAGGAGGCGCCGTTCGAGCCACCTGGCGGTGTTGCCGTCCGGGGTGAGCACCAGGGTTGGGGCTGGGGCATAGGCCCGGACGGCTTCCCGTACCCTGCTTTCGATCGCGTCCATCATGAACCCCCTTAGGGGAGGTGATACCATAGCGCGGCTGTACCCGGGGACCAGTTTCTCATGGAGGACTGACAAGGCCGGTGGCGTGTCAGCCCAGGGATCTAGGATAGTAATCAAGGCCCAGGAGGTGCTGCCCATGCGCTGGCTGACCGACGGGGTGAAAAGGATGGTTTTCCTGTGCGATGGGTGCGGGAAGGCGCTCACCGGAAACGACGAGGGCCGGGTAGTGATCGAGGACAACGGCGCCTTCGCCGAGGCCGTCCACGAAGGCCGGGACTCCGTGGAAATGTGCAAGGTGCTCTGCCGGGCGTGCCTTGAAGTGAGCAAGGCTTCGGCCGGGTAAGTCGTCAGCGGGCTTCACCATGGCGATCCCGATGCCCGTCTTTTCCATCAGATGAGCTTTCGCCTGACCTCCCCGTCCTGCATGTTCCTGCCTTTCCCTTCCGCTTTCTTTCCGGCCCTCCACCCTTTTCTTCTTCTCCGTGGTCCCGACCTCCATGTTCACCGACTGTCCAATCAGCTCCGTGGGCTTCCTAGTTCACCCAGCACACGCACTCCTCGCAGGTGCTTTCCCCGGTCTCCAGGTTGACCTTCAGGCAGGAGCAGCGGTTGGCGGCGCTGTCGATGGTGCCGACCAGGCCTCCGAAGACCATGTTCCCGGTCTCCTTGTCGAAGAACAGCGACCCGCACCAGTAGACCTCGGCCACCGTTCCCTGGCAGGCCGCGATCTTGTCCTCGAGCTCGGGGTAGGGGATAGGTCGGGAGTACTTCCGAGTAGCCCGGAAGCCGTAGCCAGGGTTTGTCAGCCTCTCCCGGAAGGTCTGTTCGTCGAACGGGTCGAGGGGGCGAACCTCAGGATGCTCGCGGATTCGGACCCAGTCGTTGATGAAGAGGTAGTCCACACGGAAGATCCGCTTGGGAGGGTCGCTGTAGGACCTGATGCTGACGTCGTTGAGCTTGAAGTGGGCGTCCTTGTAGGCCTGGTCTCCGTCCAGGATGCCCAGGAGCACGTCGTCGGTGATGGCGAGGTAGGTCTCCTCCTCGCCGCCCTCGACGCACGAGCGGTCCAGGCAGGTCGGGAAGAAGGAGTCGCCCGAGCACTCGCCGTAGAGCTGCTGGGCGACGACCAGGTCCTCCGGGCTGCAGTAGCCCTCGGGGCAGGGCCCTGAGCCACATCCAGCCGCAAGTATGCCGACCAGCCCAAGCCATCCCGTGACCAACCAAGCTCTGAACCCCATCGCCATCCCCCTTGAAAGGCAACCGGTCAGGATGGTACCACAACACACGGGCCACAACCACGGGCACCGCGGCGCCGGGCGCCAGGTGGAAGGCCGGCCGAGGAGCTGCTTCCTGGGGTCGTCCCTTCCAATGCAAGGGGTGCCCTGGTATGCTCCAACCACTGGTGCCGATCTTGGGGAGCGCCTGAGCTGGGTGCGAGAACTCGGGAGGTAGCCCATGGCAAGAATTTGTCGCGGTTCTACAATTTGGCGCGGTATCGATTCTGAATGGAGGGGCATATGCTGAAGAAACTCATTCTGGTCATGGTGGCCACGTGTCTAACCGGGTGCTCGGAGACAAAAACCAGCCCGCCGCCAACGCCCCAGCAACTTGCCGAAGCAGCCAAAAAGGAAGCGGATGCAGAAGCAGCGAGGCAGCAACGGGTACAAGCGGACAAGGAGGTGAGAGAGAAGTATCTTGCAGAAGTGAATGCAGCGGCTCAAGCCTTTGAAAGAGACAGGAAGGCAATCGAAGCTGATGTCTCGGCCCTTGAGCTTCAGGTACGGAAGAAGAAGTGGGATGCAGCAGAGGTTATGGCGGAGAAGCTCTTCGTGAGGTTCAAGCCTGTCAGCATGGCTCCATCGCCAATAGCCTCTGAACCCTGGGTAGTTGAGCTACAGGCCCGTCTTGAAGAGCAGCGGGCGCTAGTACTCGAAGTGGTAGCGAAGAAGCGCGCACTCACCGAAGCCCGTGCTTCAGGTATCCAGGTCGACGCTCTGACGCTTTGGCGGGCCTACGACTCGAACGAGGTGGCGGCAGACGCGAAGTTCAAGGACAAGACCCTGATCGTCGTTGGTCGGATCCAATCCATCGACAAGGACTTCATGGACAACATCGTCCTGGTGCTTCGTGGGCCAGACGAGTTCAGTTCCCTGCATGCCTATTTGAGCGACGATGAGAAGGAGGCTGCTTCCCGTCTCTCGAAGGGCGCCAAGATCGAACTGAAATGTCGGGGTGACGGGCGAACGCTGGGTGATCCGGTCCTCCAAGATTGTGCTCTGCTGAAGTAATCTCTCAGGTGGATAAGTGGCCCGATCGCGTTGTTCGGTTCCCGAATTTTCCGGGTACTCGTGACACGGATCCGATTCCCTCGGCAGATCAGTCTATCTGCACACTCCAACCCTCCAAGCCTTTCCTGTGGTCCCGGCCTCGACGCAGGAGCGGTCCTGGAACTGGCGACTGTTCCAGCTTACACGGGTTGGGCCCGGGGGGACCGGCAGGATTATGCCAGAACAGAGTGGCCCCTTTCGATGTCCAGCAGCGCCGTGGTGTCGGTGGCCGCTCGAGAAGGCCCGCTCGATTGAGAAGGAATTGCCCGTGTGGTATACGAATCCCATGGACCAACGGTCTGAATTGAACGGGGGATAGTGGATGGCCCAGGGAACCTTCTCTCCGAACGGCTTCATGGTGACCGCCAACTCCGCGATCGACATGATCGTCGGCACCCAGGCCGCGGGCGCCGGCATGGTCAGTTCGAACATCCAGTTGCTGTCCAAGCAGGTCGGCTTGAACCTCAAAAACACGGCCAGCCAGATCTCGGCGGAGGTCGCGAAGGTCGCCTCTGTCAACAAGACCGGCTTTGCGAAGCTGACCTCCGTCATGGACACCGGCCTCGACAGCCTTTCGACGATTTCCGGAGCCTCTTTGGCGGTTCAGGCCGCCGGCTTCGCGGTCACGGCCTACCAGCTCTCCGCGTTGCGAGGGGACATTTCGAAGCTCCACGAGGACCTGGTGCAGCAGGGCCAGGAGCTCATCAGCCTCCAGCGGGTCACGAACTCGCACCTGGAGACACTGGTCGACTACGCAGGCAGGACTCTCAAGACCCAGGAGCTGATCCTGGACACCCTGGTTTCCTCCCGCACCGTGGAAGCACAGCAGCTCATCCGGCAGGGGTGGGAGAACCTCAAGAACGACTACGACGAGGACGCCTTCGCGCGGTTCCTGAAGTCGCTGGACTACGACAACACCGTCTACCTGGCGCACGCGGAGCTGGCCCGGATCTACGAGTTCCGGAAGGACGACGTCAAGGCCGAGGACCACTACAAGCGCGCCGTGTCGTTTTCCACCTCGGCCGGCGGCAACCTCGCGGCCTTCGCGAGGGTGAAGTACAGCGGCTTTCTGGAGCGGAAGGGCAGGGACGAGGAGGCGATCAAGCTTCTGGAGAGCGCCCTCTCCCAGGAAGGTTTGGACGAGGCGCAGAAGAACAATGGGCGGTTTCACCTCGCAGAGTTGCTGGCCCCGGCCCCTGCGGCTCCCGACCGGTCGTTGGGCATCCTGAAGGAGCTGATCGCCAAGGACGACGTGTTCTACCTTGCGACCTTGGGCTCCGAGAAGCTGAAGGCGCTCCAGCCCCGGGTGACGCAGTTGCTGCTGGATTTTGCCAACGAGAGGCGCGAGAAGGGCCTGAAGCTCATCGAGACCGCGGCACGGTACCGTAGCGCATGTGTTGTTATGGGAGCCACAGAAGAGTCGCTTTGGGAACTCGACAAGGCCTGCGCCCAGACCCTCGAGGACCTTCTGCTTCGACCCTATCAGGAGCTTCCCGAGGCCATTTCGAAGGCCGAAGCAGTCCTTCAGGACTTTAAGGAGAAACTCTCTGCCGAGGTTGACAAGCGCGTGGCGGAGCTGCAAGAGGAGCACGCCAGGATTGCGCAGCGGGCGAGACGAGAGCGGCGTGGAACGTGGTCTGAGAGAATTCCAGCACCCTCTCAGCCAGGACCCCCTCAAGAGGGAATCCTGAAAGCTCTTGCTGGTGCATTTCTTATCATTTGTCTAATCTTGTTTGTTCCTCTCACTGTGTTTGCTGTCAAGGGAGGCATCGAATACTACAGCAGTAGTTCGTCAGGCTATTCTGATTATTCCAAGTTTGTCATGCAGGTTGTATTGGCATCGGTGTGTGGGACTATTTCCATTGTGCTTGTATTCGTGCTCATTTTCGTCGGTCGGAAAGCAGCGAAGGGCTACAAGAAACAGATGGTAGCGTACGAAGTAGCGAAGAAGAAGTATGAGGACTCTGTAGCCTCGATTGAGAAGAACTGGGAAGGGATTCTTGGCGCGCGACTTCAGGATGTTGCCAAGGTCAAGGAGCGCGTTGGAAACCTCGGCAAGAAGCTGGCGGAAGGTAACAAGCTGGTGCCTGGTGGCACGGATTTCGGTGATGCAATCGCGCAATTCTTGGCGTTCGATGCACATCTGAACCTTGATGGCAGCCTTCTGGAGACTGGCCCTGTTGCCCTGTGCAGAAACTGCCATGGCCTGTTGATGGTCTCCAAGCTGCGCTGCACGCAATGCAAGGCGAGGAGGAATGTTTGGCAGGATCCAGAGCTGCCAGTGGAGAATGATCAGTGTGGGAACTGCATTGCCGCAGGTAGGCAGGGAGGGCAGTTGGTCGTTGAGGAGTATCAGTGTCCTGCATGCGGTGCGCCGTTGCTCGAGCGGAAGATGATTGTGGTTCCCGGGCGCTCGTATGAAGTATTCCGTGGATAGCCTGAAAGCCGCTCACTCCACCCTCCTCGCCTTCCCCGTGGTTCCGGCCTCGATGACGACGGTTCCGTCCCAGCCGGTGCCGTAGACCGCCTTTTCGACCCGCATGAGCTCGAACTGCTTGGCCTTGGTCGCCACGGGCACCTCGACGGCGGGCGTCCGGGATAGGGACACCGCCTCAACCAGCATCTCGACCGTGTCCCTTCTCGGGTGGCCGTAGGCCCAGGCGGACCAGGCGACCTCGCGGTCGCTCGGGCCCATCATGATGACGGCGAGATCGGGCGTGACGGCGGTAAGGAGGTCGGTGTTGGTCGCGTTCCAGCTCCCATGGTGCCCGACCTTCAGAACGTCGGCGTCGAGGAGAGGGGAGTCGGCCATGAGTTCCAGGAGCGTGGAGATCCCCTTTTCCTCCAGGTCGGCCATGAGGAGGAGGGAGGTGTCCCCGAAGTCGACCCGAACGACCATGGAGCGGTTGTTGACGTTCTCGAAGTCGGCAGTGCGCCAGTCGTCCGGCTGCGCGTCCGGAGTGCTGAAGAGCACCCGGATTTCCGGGTCCACGGCCTCGCATTGGATCGGGTCGATGATTGGGCTGGTGAGCCCGAGCTTGGGAGGAACGTCCGCCAGGGAGATCTTCTGTAATGGAACTCCTTGGGCTTCCGCCCAGGCATGGAGGCGCTTTTGCTGCCTTCCCCCGGAGGAGCTCTCGAGCCCGTTGGTGATGATGTTGGCGACCTTGAACGGCGAGTTGGGGGACAGGAGCAGGCCGACTCCGCGGACGTGGTCGATGTGTGGGTGGGTCACGGCGAGGAGCTGGATGGTGTGGTTGAGATCGGGGCGGCGGTCGAAGAACTCGGTCAGGTAGGATCTGAGCGCTTGGACGCCGTCAAAGGCCCTGTTCTTCTCGGCCCCGAGGTCGACCAGCATGGCGGCGCAGGGGAACTCGAGGAGGACGGCATCCGCCTGCCCGACGTCGATGAAGTGCACCCGCAGGGTGGTCCTGGGGTCCGCGGGTCCGGCTGGCGGGCCGTGCCGCACCCCAGAACGACCAGCCCCGCCGAGCCGCTGCGGCGCCGCCGCGTGCGGAGCGCAGGACCCAAGCCCGAGAGCGACGAGGACGACGAGGGAGCCGAGCGTTTTTGACCTCATGGGCCTGGACAATAAGACAGAAACTTCAACCTCGAGGGGCTTGTCACTCGGACCTTCGCTCCTTATGCGGACTTTCCATAGGAATATCGTAGGCATACTGAGAAGACGTTTGGGCTTGCATTCTTGAACGTGTTCAGTCAAAATGCATCAAATTCAGAATTTGGACAGGAGGGATGGAAGATGATTAGCCAAAGAGCTGGAACTATCCTGGTGCAGATTCTGCAACAAATGATTCTAGCTTTCTTGGTCGTGGCCTGTTCCGTTGAACCCACAGCGAATCTTGGTTCTTCTGAAAGTCGTCTCGGCGAAACTGAGAATCTTCTTGAACCTGATGTTGAAGAAGTCAATCTTGCTCGAGCGAACAACGTCCGAACTGGAGAACTAATTGAAGTTCTACGTCCGCTATTCGTGGCGCCAGAAGGTGACAGTAATATCGTGATTCTCTGGAATCGTTCTGGCAGCATCAAACAGATCTGGGGAGAGCATTTCTCCATTGATGTATCAAGACTAAATTGTCCTAGTGATGGCTCGCTGCAGAGCGCGACTTGCGTTCTTGATCGAACCGCTCAGTACTTAGGTCTAGTTGATGCAAACACTGGGCTTGTTCATGTTTCCACCATGAATCTAAATGGCGGATTTATTGCCCATCGCTTTCGCCAGTATTTTGAGACCTATCCTGTGAGAGGATCAGATATTATTCTGTTGTTCGATAGCTCCGGATTTCTGCGGCAGATAAATTCCCACTTCATTCAATCGCTTGTTGTTTCTCAGGCAGAGAATTCCACAATCGGCGACACTCTTGGATCCGTTGACTTAGAACTTCTAAGACAACGTATTGCTGCAACCCTTGGTGTTCGGTCTGTTCAAATTAAACACAGAGAAGATCAAATTATTGCCGATGTCAATTCGGTTCGCGCGCTGGGCGAGCCTGTGGTTGTTCTTGATGTTTCTACGGGCACCGACAATTACGCTCAGTTCATTATTAGTGCCCTGGACTCCAGGATCATAAGCAGTACAAACGCTGTTCCTTCTCATCCAACTAATAAACAGTATGACTATACGCGCATAGCCTACCCGCAGCATACTGACTACCAATGTCCATGCTATGGTGACTACACCTGTGCAACGGATACTACAACCCCGGACTCGTGTGTGCTGCTTCCTAGTTTTGAGCACCCATGTCATGATTTCTATTCGGAGTGGTATAGTTTCATGAGCGGTGAATTCGACGATCATTGCCATGCGCGTGATTCGTTATCAAGTCTCCCAGTGCATAGCGGGGGCGAATGGTATAATGCTGCTTATGCGAACTATTCGCGCTTTGCCGCATTGGTATCTATGATGGATTCGGTAATAGAATTTCATTACGATGATTTATCAATGGACTCTTGGGACAATGGCGGTAATGTCTATCTAACGATACTCAATAACTGCTGCGTCGATTCCTGTTCGTCCTACTTTCAGGGTTGTCACGCTCCGGCCACTGCACCATTCGGGGAAGACTACGTAATGATAAATTCTTGGCACGGTATCGATTCATTGGATACAGGCTCCCTGTCTCATAACTATGGCATGTTAAGCCATGAGTGGGGACACAGGATGACTGAGGAACTGATTGGTGGAGTATTCAATCAGGGGACTTGCCTGAATGAAAGCGTTGCCTATGGATATGGCTCGCTTCTTGCGACAAAAAAGGTAGGCTTGAGCAATCTGCATTGGGAAGAAGTTTGTGGAGAAGATGTCACTGTTACCAAGAGTGCCTGGTCTGACGAGCGGGAAGGCTTAGGTAGAGGATGTACAGAAAAAATGATACCATACAACCAGCGTTCCAGGATTGACTGGTTTGATTGTGATGGGAAGGTTCTGGGAGGAGCCTGCACGCAAGAATCACAATGCGGAAATTATGAAATCTGCGACAGCGAATACCTTCAGTGTTCCAATAATGCTGATCCCCACAATAATCGCTATATTTGGAACAGATTTTTACGAGTTCTCGCTGAGGGTACGGAAACATTTTCTGCTGATGGAAATGGGGAGGATGTTGCTGTTGTTTTCAATGGCGTGTCTAGGACTACTGCCGCGAGCATTCATCACTTTGCGGTTGCGTTGTCGGATGTTAATACAAGTTTAGAAGAATGGACCTACAACCTGAGAGCCGCAGGAAGCGCATATGGCAAGTTGGAGGAGGTGAAAGCGGCGCTAGGGATCATCGGATTCATGGGAGTTACTGAATCCAGTGTGCCAGGACAGGTTACTGATAAGGCTTGGTACCAGTACTACTATTCGAGTTGGGCTCTATCCTCACAGAAAAGTTTCAGCGTATGGAAGAAGGCCGGCAGCACTGACATTGGCGTATATTACCACAACGGAACTACGTGGACAATTGATACGATAACAGCAAATACTAACGCATCGCCGACAGTTGCAGAATACAAACAAAAGTTATATATCTTTTGGAGGGATGCGGGTAATGGTGCCATCAAGTACGCCTACTACAGTCCGACCGGTGGAATATCGCGATATGTGACACTCTACGGATTGGGATTGACGAGTTCAGGAGCTTTTGATGCCGTGGAGTTCAATGACAATCTATATATCGTATTTTCTCGACTAGCAAATACAGAGGTTGCTTTGGCTAAGTGCAATGCAAGTGTGTGTCTGGCTGGAAATTGGTACAATTACGGAGGTGGATACTATTATCGACCTCTTGGCTATCATGCTTTCGCTGGACTTGGAGTAGATGAGAGTCAGAATCTTAACGGCACGCAGTCAACTCCAGGCCTCTACGTGGTTTCAGCCAACAATGTCGGAGGAGATGACTTCTATAGAGTCCGGATAGATATGATTGGTACAGATGAAGAAATTACACATACGGAGTGGATGCCGAGCAACTATCCGTCTAGCAGGACTGGGCTAGAAATCGGAGTCAGAGCTGTCCCTTCAGCTTTCGACGCAGCGGGAGATTATCTATATATCGCATGGAAAGACATAAATATTCCAAGAGCGTACCTTGGAATACTACAGGAACTAGATTTAGAAGACGACAGCAGCACATGGATTACAAGATCTGTCAATACATTTGCCCAGACATACCGAGGGGTGCGTTTTACAAGAGGAATCGCCGTTAGTGAAGGAATTGTGAAGATGACTATTGGTGGGGTGACGAATGAGATTATGTCGACAGAACTATACGGAAGGTATTAAAATATCAGATTATGCAATATGTAGTGTGCATCAGTGGGCTTGAGTGAATGAAAAGAATGATAAAGAATGGCAGGAAGATAGCTGGGGGTTGGAGCGGATGCTGACTGAGAAGCTGGCACTTGTGCATGGACGGATGCTAGAGACAGCGACTGTCGCAATGCTGACTGTGTGGCTCGTGAGTGGATGCTCCGATAGCTCGGAGAAATGCGAAAACGTCATGCATCCAGGTGTGTGTGGGCTTTTAGGAATGCAGGTAGAGTGCATTCAGGATGAGCATTGTTGTGAGAACAAGCGGTGTCTAGAGAACGGCCTTTGCGGGAGTGATGAGGAGTGTGAAAAGAGTGATGAATGTCCAAGCGGGCAGATCTGCTCCTCGAGAGGCCATTGCACTACGGTTTGCGAAAGTGACGCCGAATGCCCGGTCGGCCACGCTTGTGCACGATCTGCATGCGAGCACTTGGTTTGCGGCCCTGAGGGCGACTGTCCTCAGAATTGGGAGTATGTGCCTGGAACGCTTCAGTGCTGGCCGGTTGGAGCTTGTCCCGAGGGAACGATCGAGGGCAAGTGCGGACTTGTCGGAGAATGTGTCGAGTGCAATACGGACAGTGACTGCGAATCAGGAGAACGCTGCACGGACCTGGGCGAGTGTGTTGCATGGGTGCCTTGTGGAGATGATGATACTTGTTCGACATACGATGAGTGCGGGGGAGACGGACTGTGCCGACAGCGATGCTTTTTGCAGTCGGAGTGCGAGGCGCGTTCGCTCTGCGTCGAAGGGGATTACTGCTTTGCGGAACGGTGTAATGACAGCGGTAGCTGCAAAGAGGGCTGGTCTCCGATACCTGGAACGCTCGCTTGCGGAATCGAGTCGTGCACAGTATTTGGATTCCATGAGGGTGCCTGTGGAATGGAAGGGCGCTGTGTGGATTGCGTGGCTGACGCCGACTGCGAGGGAGAACTGCGTTGCGCAGAAGACGGAGCTGTGTGCAGCTACATCGAGGATGCCTGCGATGTCAACAACGATTGCAAGATGCTCCATGAACGTGCCATCTGCGACAACTCGCAATGTGAGATCCCATGCGACAGTATCGTGAATTGTCCTTATGGTTGGATATGTGAAAACGGATATTGCAGGACCCGCAGTTGTGGGCAAGACGGGATCTGCCCGGCCGATTGGTCTCCAATCGAGGGTTCTTTGGGCTGCTGGTACGATCCCTGCTCCAGCGTCGGGCAGCTGCCCGGTGCATGCGGACTATCCGGCCGGTGCGTCGAGTGCAACGTGGATGAGCAGTGCGGCCAGGGAATCTGCGATGATGTCGGGCGCTGTGCGGACGGAGATTGCGCTACGGACGCCGATTGTCCTGCAGACCACCGGTGTGTTGGAAGAAGATGTGCCCTGGACTGCTCTGGCGACAGCGACTGTGGCATGGGCAAGGTTTGCGACGAATCATCGGGCGTGTGCGTTACGGTCCGCTGCGACGAAAGTGGATGGTGTAGCCTATGGGGCTGGCAACCTGTTGCAGGGAGCCTCTCCTGCGAATACCGGCCGTGTTACTGGGAGCCTGAGAAAATGCCGGGAGTTTGCGGGTTGAGCCAGCAGTGTGTGAGTTGCATCGAGGATTTGGATTGCCCTGTAGAGGAATACTGTGACCGGTGGGGACACTGCGAGCCGTTTCACGACTGCGATGACCCTATGGGCTCAGGTTGCGCAAACTTCCAGACCTGTAAAAACAGCAGGTGTGAGATCGCCTGTCTAGAGAGCGCGGATTGCGGGGATGCAGGCACCTGCGATGGCGGTGGAGCCTGCAACTTTGTGAGATGCGCACGAGACGGAACGTGCCCTCCTGGATGGCATGTCCCGGGGCCATCGGGCTCTCTTGGGTTGGTCTGTCTACCAGATTGAGGAGGAAATGCTATTGGGATTAGTTTTGGCGCCAGATTTTTCAAGGCGCTCGTACCACGGATTTAAAAGCCCGCGGCAGCTCAGTCCACCTCCTCACTCCACCCTTCTTGCCTTCCTTGTGGTTCCGGCCTCGATGACGACGGTGCCGTCCCAGCCGGTCCCGTAGACCGCCTTGTCGACCCGCATGAGCTCGAACTGCTTTGCCTTGGTGGCCACGGGCACCTCGACGGCGGTTGGTCGGTCCATGGATACAGCCTCGACCAGCATCTCGACCGTGTCCCTTCTCGGGTGTCCGTAGGCCCAGGCAGACCAGGCGACCTCGCGGTCGCTTGGGCCCATCATGATGACGGCCAGGTCGGGCGTGACGGCGGAAAGGAGGTCCGTGTTGGTCGCGTTCCAGCTCCCATGGTGCCCGACCTTCAGGAGGTCAGCGTCGAGGAGAGGGGAGTCGGCCTTGAGGTTGAGGAGCGCGGAGATCCCCTTTTCCTCCAGGTCGGCCATGAGGAGGAGGGAGGAGTCCCCGAAGTCGCGCGATTGGCTGAACGGAGACTATCAAGCAGCTCCCGGACGCGTTCATGGACCTCGGTACGACAAAGAAGGTCTAGCTGCCAGGGGAAACTCATCGTTATCATCGGAGAGTGGCGGTCGGACAGAATCGCAACTCGCACATTCAGAACATACAATCAACCACTTCTTTCCAGGGACCGAAAATCATTCCCTGGCAAGTCTCTACAAATTCCGTAGTTCTAATGAGAATCCAGATAGCTGCAGCTCTTCGATATCCATCTCCTTCTAACTGACCGATGCACTCTGCAATGCCTATCTCGCTCAAGTTGCAGTTGTCGAGCAAATCACAGTACTTTGCTATCGAATCATCCATAAATGTACCAGCCAATAAGCAAACACCCTCCACGCATACTGCTACTGCGCCTGGACTGCAAGCAGGCGTCTGAGGACAATCTCGGCCATACTGTGGCATATACTCGCCAACAGTCACAGATAACGCAACACAATCACATCCAGTATCTACTATCTTGCACTCTTCGTCTATAGAACATGTCGCAGGCGGCAATTCAATTGTGCATACTCCATTGCGACAAACTCTTGGAACATCCTCACATTTGATATCTGCTGTACATTCCGGTGAGTCTACTTGAGAGTCTCTGCTTGCTATCGAACAATCTGCTTCGTTTAGTACAACAACCTCCGCAGTGCAGTCCACAGGGACAGGAATTCTGTATGCTAGACAGTCGGAACTCTCCGTGCATTCCATATCGGGCTCTCCATGAGTCGTACAAAATCCGGCCGTTCCGCTGACCAATTCTCTTCTTACGCGTGAATCGGTTCCATTGTCGCCGTCGGTACTTCCATCACTGTTTTCCCCATCGCCTCCATCGATATCCGTTGTACTTGATGTGCACGCAGTTAACATCCCAAGTCCAACAATAATAATAGGTAATGTATTAATGGTCTAGCTCCTTCCGTGTTCTTGGCGGTAGGTTTATAAATGCCTCGGCAGGATAACGATACAGCCATCCAGACTGGCCGACGAGGTCGGCAAGAACTCCTTCGACAACGCGGCCCAGAGCCTCTCCGCGGCGACCGGTGGGCAGGTGCCCAAGCGGCAGGCCGAGGCGGTGCCTGCCCACATCGCGCAGGACTTCGATGCCTTCTTCGCGCGGCGCCGGAGCCAGGAGGCCGAGGGTGCTGGCGCGCTGCTGGTCATGAGCCTGAACGGCAAGGACGTCGTAATGCGCTCGGCCGACCTGCGACCGGAGACGCGCGAGAACGCCGAGCGCCAGACCGGCCGCAAGAAGCGCCTCGGCCCGAGCGAGAAGCGCAACAGCAAGCGGATGGCCACGGTGGCCGCGATCTACAGCGTGACCGAGTACCACTGGACCGCCGAGCAGATCATGGGTCTGAAGTAGGAGGACTAGTCCATCATCCGTCCAAGGGTTCGGATTAAGAGGGTCTGGGCCAGCGTGGAAAAGGAACCCGAACAGGTCACCGACGAGGTCTTTTGCGAGGCTTTGCGACGCGATCCCGACCAGACCCGCCGCTGGCTGATGCTGGTGGACGGAGACCAGAATCAGATCGAGCGGATCCGCGCTGCCGCCAGGGCTCACGGCGTGGACGTGACCGTCATCCTCGACTTCATCCACGTGCTCGAATACCTGTAGGACGCGGGTCACGCCTTCTTCGGCGAGGGCCACCTCGCGGTCGAGGGCTGGGTGGTCGAGCGCGACGTCCGCATCCTCCAGGGCAAGGTGAGCGACGTGGCGGCCGGGATCCGCCGGAGCGCCACGCTGCAGAGCCTCGATGGCACCCTCCGAGAGGCCGTGGACACCTACGCGGACTTCCTGCTCAAGAACCGCGACCTCCTCCGGTACGACCTCTTCCTCGACGAAGGCATCCCCATCAGCACGGGCGTGATCAAGGGGGCTTGCCGTCACCTGGTGAAGGATCGCATGGACCTCACCGGGGCCCGATGGGGCCTGCGGAGCGCCGAGGCAGTGGTGCGCCTTCGGGCGATGCGCTCGAGTGGGGACCGCGATGCTTACTGGCGCTTCCATCGTCACCAGGAACTCACGCGCAACCACACCTCTCGGTACAAAGTCTACCCCGGGGCGGTGGCTGCATAATTACATTCGGCGTTCCAAAGGAGCTGCACCTATCCGCTGCCTAATGGTTTTACTGTTCTGATGCTGGATCGAACAGCTGGCAGTATCTTGCATCTTCAGGCTCAAGCTCTAAACATCCACCCAAGTCGTTAATACATCCACAGGGCTGCTCAAAACTACTCCCCAAACAAGCCTGCGATGTATCACAATCAACACATACCGTGGGCGCTTGAGGGCATTCTGCCGAACCAATTCTTTCCACGGCGCTCCTAATTGAATCATAGGGTACTTCTTGTGCCGTCAAGCCTCCAAACAGTGTGTTTTCTCTTTGTGAATCGAGATTCCCGCTGTCCTTCTCAGGGAGAAACAGTCCAAACGCCAATATCCTGGCGGGTATTACGGGGAATAATCCACTGCTTCCATCAAGCGTAGCCTGTGCCCTTATGGGGTCGTACCCCAAGTGCCCAAGAAGTGCAATGCCTTTTTCGCCAACTGTCCTCAGAGAAGTTGAATACCTTCTGCATGACTTCGTACCATAGGAATTCCACTGGCATCTCCCAGTTATGGCTGCAGCATAGATAGTGTTCGGCAGCAATCTTCCTGATATTGTCTCATGAACCTGAAGACGATAGATAGTCCAATTCTTAGTTCCGTGTTCTTCATTGATGTAGTCCCTAATGATTCCTTCGATAGTTACAATCGCAACTCTTGATGACCTTCCAAGAATACATGCAATATCTTCAGGAGCTTCAGCAAATGAATCTTCGTTGAATGGACCAGTTGAATCGCCAGGGATACTTTCAAGTTGCCAAGTTGAGGCAAGGCTTACATCAGAAATGCTGCCACAGAGCTCTTTCTTTGGAATCTCAGTTTTCCACAAACGCGACCCTGTATTTGGTTGATCAGGACTGTCCTCTGTATTGAATGATTCACCCAAGGCAGACTGACCTGTTGTTTGCTTAGTGTTCTCAGGGTCATTGCATGAGCTCAATACAATGCCATGAAAGAAGAAAAATTGTAGAAGGACTGGAATGGCTTTGTTCATGGTATTCTCCTGAGATCTGGCAATTAGTTTATCTCGACATAGTACCCAAAAAGGTATGGATATGTAGCGAAGGTCACCTGTGACGTATTGAGAACATCAAAAGTAGTTTCCAAGACAGATCCAACGAATGTGTATGTATAAGGGGCCTGTGCCTGGCTCTGCAATTTTCTCAAAGCCCTTGTCGTCCGATAGTAAGAACCGTAGCCTGTGTTGACGTGATAGTCAAAGGATGGACCAATACTGGCCAATCCGTTGATGAAAATCCTGGCAGGCATTCCACCGTTATACGAAGTGGAAGTTACTACCACAGGGCCACCACTATCAGATTGTATGAATGGTAGATATCCAAGAAAAACAGCTGTATTATAGTAGAGGGAGCGGTAACCCATCCAAAAACTTGCTAACGCATTCGCATCGCGATAAGCAATCTGACAAACATTCTGTGTCGTGCAGGTCAAGTCGATTGGCCCGACTGTTACAACATTAGACTCATTAGGAATATTCTGAAAATTGCTAATATACCAGTTGGAACCGTCGTTAATCGACAAGGCTGCTTTCGCTTCGAACGTCACGGCGTCGGTCCAACCCACCTGCCATACTTGATACCCTCCAGACACAGTACTGGTAACCGTAACATCAATCCTTGATGGGGCGTTTGCAATGATAGCCGTTCTAGTGTACCAATTGGAACCACCATCTGGCGAATACTTGACTTTAATTGAGCGACCAGCACCTGTTGTTTCATTGAACACTTGAGTCACCGCAGCAACCATGATCTCAGTCCCTGAAATCGCGATTCCCGGTGAATGGTCTGTGGTCATATCGGTGAACGACCTGTAACTGCCCAAAGAAACCCCATCACCGTATCGCACTCTAACCCACTGATAGATATTCCGAAAATATGCAATCCATACCTTGCTGGCAAGCGCAGAAGCATAGGCAACACTCGGAGATTGAAACATTTCTATGCTGCCTGTATCTATTGGCATGCTAATCCAAGTATCGGTGCTTGAATATGAGTAGCCTAGGTTTAGAGAGACATCAGTACGAGGATTAGTAGAACTCGCCCATGCATTTCTCATTCTGTGAATATCTGGCGTTTGTGGTCCAGTACGATTCCACGGCCATCCTCCGGAAAGAGAAAAGTACATTAGTTGGCGCTTTGCAATTGCCAGTTCTTCTGGAGTTAGTAGTGGACAAGTAAGTGATTCACAGGAATGCATAAGGCCATAAATGTGGCCCAATTCATGCGCAAGGACAGTAGAAAAATCAATCTCCGATACGGATTGTGGGCTGCCAAATACCCAATTTGTTTCTACTCCATTCGCTCCTTTATAGAATGTGATTACACCTCTATCTGCAAGCGGCTTCACTGTTGGATAGTTATCATAATCTCCACTTATTCTTGGTATGGCAATAGCGTAAGGGTTACTCTCGTAGATATCATCTTCACAAACAACAATAACTTCGTTAACATTGACGTTGGTGCACACCCCTGGAAGAGAAAATATGCATGAGGGCATTGGGCTGCGGATGACTGAGCCTTTGTACTGAAAAGTTACCTTCATTCCGGCAGTGGTCTGCCAAACATGAATAGCTTTCTCAATGGATAGTTCGATCGCTTTAATGTGTGTGGAGGAACTCCAGCCACACTGTTGAAAACTCAAAAGGTCAAAGTACACTGAAACATTAGTGTTGTCGGCAAATCGTGGAATAATTGAACTGTCACCAGGAACTGACGACGCAATACATGGTACAAGAAGGAAGAAAGAAATTATCATAAGTTGAATCGTCACCGATGCATTTCTACTGCCTAGAGTACGAACCGAATCTTTCGTCTTAGGCATTCGTTTCCCTCCGAATTCTAGTGGCGAGAAAAACCATTGAAAGATACTAGAACGCGTTTGACTGGTATACAATATTCATACGGGCTGACACCCGCGTTGTTAGTGTATGGAAAGTGAACCAGAAGGTTCCAGCCGGAGGACATCAGGGAGAAGGTCGCCGCCGGCTGCGTTCCCGGCGACGCATTTCGCTCCCTCGTATCCACGCGAAGTCCTCGCACTAGTAATATGGTACCCGTACTTTCCCTGAAGTCGAGCACAGGATGTAGTTCAACCGCTGAGAGGATCATTCAACCACACGTACCATTGAAAAGTCAATTCGCAAATAGTAGCCAACAAGGTTACAATTGTAACATTAAGTAACAGAAGAGGACTGGAAGGCTCCTCAGGACAATTACGTCACTTGGTATTGTTTGGACTATAATCCCGGGCGCTATTGATCCTTGTTCCCGCGGTCTAACTGCGCTTCACGCCTGAGCAATGCCAACACGAGGAAACAAGCAAAAACTCGAAGATCGCCGGGTGCTTGCTGTGGCCCGGTGCTGCCTTCCCCCGGAGGAGCTCTCGAGCCCGTTGGTGATGATGTTGGCGACCTTGAACGGCGAGTTGGGGGAGAGGAGCAGGCCGACCCCGCGGACGTGGTCGATGTGTGGGTGGGTGATCGTCAAGATCTGGATGGTGGGGTCAGAGCACCGAACGGTTTGACGTGTCGTCGCGAGGCGCGGGAGCCCGAGCCGAGCCGCGCAGACGAGTAGAGAGCAGCGGAAGCATGGCAGAGGCCATGTTGAGCAGCGCAGCGTCGAGGCTGCCCGGCGCAGGCCGGGGGCCCGTGCCGCAGCAGACAGGCCAAGCCGTTCTGTGCTCAGGGTCGGGGCGGCGCTCGAAGAACTCGGTCAAGTACGATTCGAGGGCCTCGACCCCGTCGACTGAAATGACCCTGCCGATGAGCGCGAACCGGGCGGTGGCGGGTGAGGTGGTTCACCTCAAACAGCGGATCG
>Ga0209310_1000385_pt1 | contig 53411 bp, 40 predicted proteins | sample AD_UKC030_MetaG_FD_184415 | JGI IMG/M metagenome (GOLD analysis project Ga0209310, IMG submission 184415) | Active sludge microbial communities of municipal wastewater-treating anaerobic digesters from USA - AD_UKC030_MetaG (SPAdes) (version 2) | ecosystem: Engineered > Bioreactor > Anaerobic >...
CAGTAAAGCTGGTTTGTACTTTTGCGCTATCAGTCCGATTTCCATCCGGACCTAACCAACCTTTGTAAACGCCTCCGTTGCCATTTAGGAGGCGACCGCCCCAGTCAAACTACCCACCAGGCACTGTTCCCGCTCCGGATATGAGATTCAAACACAAGCAATGCTGAAATTTATAGATTGCGGTTTGAAACTCATAACGGAGCAGGGTTAGAATTAAAACTTTGATAGAGTGGTATTACACTGTCGACTCCATCCTGACCGAAATCAGGATATCAAAGTCTCCCACCTATTCTAGGCAACCAAAATTCCAATCCAATACCAAGTTGTAGTAAAGCTCCACGGGGTCTTTTCGTCTTGCTGTAGGTCGGCAGCATCTTCACTGCCATTGCGATTTCACCGGGTCCTTCGTTGAGACAGTTTCCAAATCGTTACACCTTTGATGCGGGTCAGAACTTACCTGACAAGGAATTTCGCTACCTTAGGACGATTATAGTTATCGCCGACGTTCACTGGCGCTTCAAGGATTAGCTTGCACCAACCCCATTAACGTTCCAGCACTGGTCAGGTGTCACCCCCTATACTTCCCCTTGCGGGTTGGCAGAGAGTTGTGTTTTTGATAAACAGTCGCTTGGAAAACTTTCACTGCGTCCATCCCGATAAATCGGGACGGAAAGACATCTCGCTAACTTACGTCTAGTTTTTTTGCCGAGTTCCTTAACGAAGGTTCTCCCGTTCACCTGAGGCTACTCGCCTCATCTACCTGTGTCGGTTTGCGGTACGGATACAATAATATTAACCTTAGAAGCTTTTCCTGGTACCTTGCTTTGTTTCGTTCGCCCCGCCGAAACGGGACTTCCAGAAATGCCTTGGGCTGATGCTTCGTGGATTTGCCTGCGAAACACCCTCAACATTTCTACATCAATCCAATGAGATGCAAAACATACTAAAATACGTCACTCCATCGAATATTATTGCAGTGCAGGAATATTAACCTGCTGTCCATCGACTACGCCTTTCAGCCTCGCCTTAGGACCGACTAACCCTGGGACGATCAACGTTGCCCAGGAAACCTTAGACTTGCGGTGTGTGAGGATTTCACTCACATTGTGGTTACTCATGCCAACATTCTCACTTCTTTGCGCTCCACGACGGGTCGCCCCTTACGCTTCAGTGCACAAAGAACGCTCTCCTACCGATTATAGATTTCACAGAGAACTCAACAAATTTTGTTGAGAATTAAATTTAACGTCAATGATAACAGGCTGGGCTTTTTTGTTTTTAGCTTGTAATGAAGTGTCGCTATCCCGTTCACTCCACCCTAACAAACGTTTGCCTGTTATCATTAACGATTTTAAAGAAAATTTTCTCTGTGAAACCTATAATCCCATATCTTCGGTATTATGCTTAGCCCCGTTGAATTATCGGCGCGAAGTCTCTGGTCTAGTGAGCTGTTACGCACTCTTTGAAGGATGGCTGCTTCTGAGCCAACCTCCTAGATGTCTAAGAAACTTCACTTCCTTTACCACTTAGCATAAATTTAGGGACCTTAGATGATGATCTGGGCTGTTTCCCTTTTGAGATCCGACCTTAGCGCCGGATTTCTGACTGCCATGATAAACATCTCAAGAATTCGGAGTTTGGTTGAAAACCCTACGGCGAACCGCGAATTCTCATCCAGTAGCTCTACCTCTTGGATGCAATTACATGACGCTAGCCCTCAAGCTATTTCGGAGAGAACCAGCTATTGCCGAGCTCGATTGGAATTTCTCCCCTACACACAAGTCATCCCCGAGTGTTGCACGGCTCGTGGGTTCGGGCCTCCCCTTGGTTTTACCCAAGGTTCACCCTGCTCATATGTAGCTCGCCCGGCTTCGGGTCTAATCCATGCGACAAACGCCCTATTCAGGCTCGCTTTCACTACGCCTCCGGAGTGTTAGCTCCTTAGGCAAGCCGCATAAAATTAACTCGTTGGCTCGTTCTGCAAAAAGCACGCCGTCACCGTAGCAAGCTACGGCTCCGACTCTACGTTAGTATATGGTTTCAGTTCTATTTCACTTCCCTTCCGGGATGCTTTTCACCTTTCCCTCACGGTACTAGTTCACTATCGATCTGAAATAATATTTAGTCTTGGAAGAGTAGTACTCCCAGATTCAGACAGGATTTCTCTGGTCCTGCCTTACTTGAGGATAATCACATAAAACATATTCTCTTTTCGCATACGGGACTTTTACCCGCTATGGTTCCACTTTCCAGAGGATTTTACTAAGAGATTATGCTTTACCCCGATCAATCGAGTCTAATTACCTCGCAACCCCCTGACTTGCGTCAGGGTTTAGACTTTTCCGCGTTCGCTCGCCACTACTTACGGAATCACATATTGTTTTATATTCCTCCTGGTACTAAGATGTTTCAATTCCCAGGGTGCGCTTCATTGGCTTATGAATTCAGCCAAAGATTCTCACTAAAAGTGAGAGGGTTGCCCCATTCGGAGACCTCCGGATCAAAGCTTGCTTAACAGCTCCCCGAAGATTATCGCAGCCAGCTGCGTCCTTCATCGCTTATTTCAGTCAAGGCATCCACCATATACGTTAAGTAACCTTTCTTTATTTTAACGGTTAGCAGTTAACAATTACTTATCATTAACTACTGATTGCCCCTGATTAATCAGAGGACTTTTTTTATTGACCTACTTATTGACTTACCATGTTATAGCTGACGCCTGATATATTTTCCCGCACAACTATATATATCACACGTTTTACATGGAAAGACCAAAAAATTGTTAAGTTGCTAACTACTGCGGAAACTTTTGATCAGTTTATTGGGATTTAATTTTTTTACCCATACTGATTAATCTATTTCAGCACTAATTTTAAAATTTTGACCAACAAAAAAATCCACTCGCTGCGAGGGATTTTCAAGGCAAACACAAAATTAGGCCCCGAACTCACCCGCTATATTTATTTCGTTTTTCAATTAGTTTTCTCAGATGTGTATATCTTAGAATACAAATTTTAGACGTGTTACTATTTTAACAAATACAAAAAAACTGTCAAGAGCAATGCATACAAGCATTGCCCCATTTATTTTATGATATGTTTATGCGGCTTTTTGATATTTTAATTATTGTCTAAAACAGGAATTTCTTCTGAGTTTTCTGTTTCATCCACGGTATTGTTTTCTGTTATATTTTGCGTTTCCTCTTCAACCGTATTATCTACTGAATTTGCTACTTCATTTGAAACTCCGTTTTTTATATTATCTATTAAAGTTTGGACCTGCGTCCTCGCCTGAGTTGATTCAGGCGATAACGCATCTAAAACTTTTTCATATTGTTCCACCGCCTGATCATTCTTGCCTTGTTTTTCGTAAAGAAGACCTAACCCTAAAAGCGTATTCGCATTATTAGGAGCAACTTGTAAAATCTGCTGATATAAATACTCAGATGTTTTTAAATTGTCATCACCGCCTTTTTCCCTATATAAATTAGCTAGATTAAAAACATAATCTGCATTTTGCAGGTCTATTTTTCTGGCATTTTCAGCAAATTCAATCGCCTTATCAATATCCCCAGCCTGATTGTTTATCAGAGATAAATAATAATATCCTGGAGCATAATCATTTTTTTCGGATATGGACTTTTGAAACATATCTATTGCCTTATCCATAAGCTCTTTATTTTTATTTTTATCTTCCTCTACGCTAGCTTTTTTTGCATTTAACTGTCCAATTTTTAAATAAATGTCCGGGTTGTGGGGTTCAAGAGCAAGGGCATCACCATAAATTGCAATCGCTTGATCTAAAAGCTGAACAAGATAAGAAGCTTTATTCTCGTAAGCTTGTGCAAGGACTTCAACAGCTAACACATCTTTTGGCATTAGTTCTTTTCCCTTTAAAGCAAAAGCTATTGAATTTTCTAGATATTGTCTTGTAAGTTCTATATTTGCATTATCTCCTTTTAAAATTTCCTTATTTGCAAGTGCCATATATTGCTGTCCGGCAATAGTATAATAACGACCCTCTTTGTCATAAAGCTTTATAGCTTTAGAAATAGAGCTGATTGATCCTTCCTCTGTTATGTTTTTCTGCCTTCCGGAAATGCCAGCAAAAATATCAGCTATATACATCTTGCCTAGGAAAACAAAGAAGAAAATTACACTTGCACTAACAACCAAAAAAACAAATGCCAAAGCTAGTGCATATTTAGGGGAAGCTTTTAGAGAAAGATTTATATAGTCCTCTTTTGCATCACTTTCCAGAAGATTTATGCCTAAAGTAATCGATCCTAAAAGTACGCTTAAAATTACCAATGCTCCTTCCATCCTTATCATAAAAGAAGAAACTATGATGACTATCATGCTGGCCATTGCTCCGAGAGAATATATCTTATTTCTTTCTTTATCTTTACTTAAGAAATAAATCGTAACACTTAAAAAAGAAATTATAAGAAGAATGAAAGAAAAAGTACCCAAAGCTCCTAACGTAGGCATTATTTCCCATAAAATTCCTGAACCCTGATAAAATCTAAGATTATGTAAACTAATATTATTCAAACTACTTAGATTAAATTCTTGCGGATGATATAGGGAAAATATGTACCCATAAGTTGCAGGACCGCTACCCAAGAAAAAATTATCTTTCATCGCTTCCTTAGCAACCTGCCAGGATAATTTATATGAGATATTTATTTCCGCCGGGATATTTACAGGAACTATATTAAATTTAAAAACACTTTCCACCCCTCCTATTAAAAATATAGAAAGTACTGCCAAAAAAACGATCATTGGTAACCAGGTAGAACCACTACTGGTTTTAACTATACGAGCAAGTACATATATAAGCAGAAAGCCAACTCCGATTAGAATTGCAGGCCATGGTACAAAGGAATAGAAAGCAAAAAGAGCGTACAGTGATATTAAAACTATTATTAAAAAGATGGATTTTAATATATTTTTTTTCCATTTTGCTCCTTCACTCAGTTTTAATTTCAAAAAAACAGTGATAAATAAAATACATAAAACACTTAAATAAACAGTTGTTCCAGAAACAGATCCAATGGGATTAGTTGGCAAAAATTGGGCCCAACTATTTGCTTGAATAAAACTTTGGTTCTGTAATTTAAGTATGCCTGTTAAAATCAAAAATTCATAAATTATAGCTATAAAACCAGATGTCAAAAATGACCCCAACAAAAAACGCATGATGCGTTCACTGAAATGACTTAGGATTATATAATAAACAACAATACTAGCCGTAATATTGATAAATCCGTGAGTTGGATCACCAAAAAATCCCCAAAAGCTATGCCATTTATCAACTGAAAAAATAGATGATAATAAACAAGCGAACCAAAATATTATTATCGGTATATCCAGCGGAGTACGTCTTATTTTCATTTCTCCCCTGACAACGCCATTAGATACCCAGGCAATAAGAGCTACTAAAATCCAAAAATAAAAATATATTTGTTTTTCAAATCCTATGCTTTGGGAAGAAAAGCCTGTAAAAAAAATAGGAACTCCAAAAAAAATAGCCATTAATGATATGATTACTACAGCGTAAAGCGCCTTTGCAATCCAGTTTTCTCCATTTGGATTCAAAGCACTATCTTTTATTGATTGTCTAATAATTTCTCCGGATTTTTTCTCCCTTAAAATTCCCGATTTTGAAGAAATGCTTGCATACTTGTCCATATTTTTTGTTTAACTAAAAAGATTAAAAAAATTTATTTTTTATCCATAATCTCTTCTCTTAACTTTTTGAGAATTAACGCTGCTTCTTCGCGACCTCCTAATCCGAAAGCTAAACCTGCTGCCAATGAAATTGCTCCAATTAAACCAATAAATATCGTATTAACCAAAGATACGGCTATTCCAAGCTGAATTAATGCTGCCAATATACCAAAAATTATAATAGACCATTTTATTATAGTGGCTAAAAGCGTAGCACTCATAACTCCTGCTGCTTTTGTGCTGGAGCGCACTATTATATATATAAGGTTACCCAAAAGAAAAGCGATTGTGAGGATTATAGTAGCCACGATTACATTCGGCAGATATACAATTATGCTATTAAGAAAGCCTGTAACTTGATTTAACCCTAAAATATCTGTTGCTGCCATTAAAAAAACGAGGATTAAAAACCACTGGACAACTTTTCCCAAAAAATATGAAATTGAAATATTTATTCCATGTTCCTTTATTTTTTCACTGATATTCATACGTTCAAAAGCTTGATCTATTTTAATTGCTATAACAATCCTTTCGATAACTTTTCCTAAAACAGAAGCTATAATCAGCCCAAGTAAAAAAATAATTACTGCCCCCAACAGAGTTGGAACAAAATTAATAAATCTCAGCCATAAATCTATAAGAGAAAATGATATGGCTTCTCCCCATGTTTGGACTTGATTCATATTTATTTAAGAAAGTATTCTATCATTTTATGTTACTCTAAGAAAATAAAACATAAAAATACTTTCTGTGTTTAAAAAATTATTAAAAAGATATGACCTTTTCTTTAACTAATTATAGCACATTTTCCAATATTAAGATAGAAAATATTGGTTTCTTTTTTGTACCAAAATTTAAATTTGAGACCTGATTAAAACTTTCCTCCAAGTTCATTTTTAAACTCAATATATATTCTTTCCAACAAAATAGGGTCTGGGTTTCCATCTGCCGAAAGAGTTCTCATCCTCGATCTATAAATTCTGTCCTGAATCTCACTAATAGTAAAATGATTTTCATGCGCTTCTATGAATATAATAGATATATCACGCAGAGAAGTAATGAATTCTAAACAACCTTTAATATCGGAAAATTTCTTAATCAATTTTTCAGCAACCGCATAAACCTGCGAAATTGTAAGATAAACCAGGCTGAAATCATTTCTAATACCATTGAGCATATCTTCATCCAAGCCAGTATCCTCACTAAAAAGATGTATTTCCATTTTAATAATTTCATCTTTAGTGGTCATAATATCAGAACTATAAACACGTGAACGCGTAAAAACCTTTTCCATTGAAGCAAGATACACTATGAAAGAATTAAGCGATTCATATTCCCCGTACTTTTTGGCTAACTTCAATGCCACAATATCAATTTTTTCAAATTCCTGATTAAGCTGAGCTTCGGAATTTGAATTAGATTCTTTTATCTGTTCAAATCCTTTGAACATAAAAATTTTTTATTATATATCTAAATTCTTCACATTTTTTGCATGTGTCTGGATAAATCTTCTGCGCGGTTCCACATCTGTTCCCATAAGAATATCAAAAACTCGATCAGCCTCCTGTGCATCTTCTATCTCAACTCGCAGCATTTTGCGGCGTTCTGGATCCATAGTTGTTTCCCATAGCTGTTGCGGATTCATTTCTCCAAGACCTTTGTATCGCTGGATGGTAACTCCGGCTATTTTTTCAATTTCTCCGCCTCCTGCATCAAGATCTGATTGTGTAATTTTATTTTCAATGTTTTTTTCAGTCGATTTCTTTTTTAATTCTTCGATAATTTTATCTTTTTCCTCATCATTAAAAACCCACTTAACGTCTTTTCCTTTTTGAATCCTATAAAGAGGAGGCTGAGCTATATAAACATGCCCGCCAGTTATGAGTTCTTCAAAATATCTATAGAAAAATGTCAGCAATAAAACACGGATATGCGAACCGTCAACATCGGCATCCGCCATAATTATTATTTTTCCATATCTTAATCGGCTAATATCGAATGTTTCTCCAATTCCAGTTCCAAGAGCTATTATAATTGGTTTCAATGTATCAGACTTAACTACTTTGTCGAGACTGGTTTTTTCTACATTAACCAATTTACCTCTAAGCGGAAGAATTGCCTGAAATTGGCGATTCCTACCCTGTTTTGCACTGCCTCCGGCGCTATCGCCTTCTACTATGTATAATTCTGATTTTTCCGCATCGCGAGTCGTGCAATCAGCCAGTTTTCCCGGAAGAGTCATACCTTCTAAAGCTCCTTTCCTGAGAACTGCATCCTTGGCTGCTCGCGCAGCTATACGCGCCCTAACAGTCAGCATACATTTTTCAATCATCGCCTTAGCGTTGTTTGGATGTTTTTCTAAAAATTCAACTAAACCTTCCGAGGTAACACTTGAAACAATTCCACGAACTTCCGCATTTCCTAACTTAGATTTTGTCTGTCCTTCAAATTGAGGATTGCGAAGCTTAACACTGACAACTGCCGTCAAACCTTCTTTCAAATCTTCAGAAGTCATAGCTCCGTCTTTTTCTTTAAGCAAGTTGTTTTTCTTAGCATAATCATTAAGCACGCGCGTAAGAGCCATTTTAAATCCTGTCACATGCATCCCGCCCTCAATGGTAAATATATTATTAGCAAAAGAATAAAGATGCTCTTTATAACCGTCAGTATATTGAAGCGAAATTTCAACATTCACATTATCTACCGTTTTTTCAATATAAACAGGCAACTCGTTTTTTATTTCTTTTCCGCGATTTAAAAATTTAACAAAAGAAATTATTCCACCATCAAAGTAAAATCCATGTTTTAAAACTTTATATTCATCTTCTTTGCTTAATACTTCCCGCCTATCTTCGACTATAATCTTTACTCCTTTGGTAAGATAGGCCTGTTGTCTAACATAGTCTAAAATCTTTGTCCAACTATATTTTATCTCAGGAAATATCTGCGGGTCAGCTTGGAAAGAAATTATTGTTCCTGTTTTATCAGATTTTCCTGTAGCCTTCACTTTATACAAGGGTACGCCTCGCTTATATTCTTGGGTCCAAATTTTTCCATTAAGATGAACTTCGGCCTTTGTCCAGACAGAAAGGGCATTTACGACAGAAACTCCAACACCATGAAGTCCTCCGGAAACTTTATATCCATCTCCACCGAATTTTCCGCCGGCATGCAGAATCGTTAGAACTGTTTCGAGTGTAGATTTTTTTGTTTGTGGATGTATTTCCACCGGAATGCCGCGTCCATTGTCAGTAATCTCAATTATATTGTCAGGCAATAATTTTATGCTGATATTATCGCAATATCCAGCCATGGCTTCATCAATTGAGTTATTGACCACTTCCCAAATTAAATGATGCAGACCTTCCGTAGAAGTTCCTCCTATATACATTCCGGGGCGCTTACGCACAGGATCTAGCCCTTCCAAAACTTGGATGGATTTTGCACCATATTCATTTTTTTTCCTATTTTCCTCTTTTTTCATTTTAAAATATTTATTCTATTAGCAATTTAATAACTTAATTTATTAATAAATAAAATCACCTGCGTGTTAAAAAATATAATTCCATTAAAAATATTCCTGCTACCATAAGTAAACCATTCCACCATAAAAGCATTCTGTGCTGTTGCAAAATTAATAGCCCAATTAACAGAAGTGCTATTAAGATTCCTTGTCTGAAGCTTGTTCCTAAATATATAAATGCAACTTCATCGTCACCTCCAATTCTTCTTTTCATCCAAGTAAAAAATAAAATGAGCACTCCAGCAAAAAAAAGAAATGTGCTCGCATAAAAAAGAAGGTGTCCTGCAAATCCTGATTTTTCAGGATTGATATATAAAATAACCATGACCCACGCTATAAAAGATAAAACTGTACCAAATCTTATCCCCCAAAGATATGATTTTAATGTCATTTTTTTGTTTTTTTAGGGCAAATTCCACTACCTTATTATAATTCTTTTTAGGTATTATTGCAAGTATTTTTTCTATATTTTTTTATTCAAAATTAAATATAAAAAAGGCTCAATTAAGCCTTTTACTTGCGGGGACGGCCGGGCTCGAACCGGTGACCTACTGCGTGACAGGCAGTCGCTCTAACCAACTGAGCTACGCCCCCGTCGTCACTTTGTTCCTCATTGAAACCTTGCGGTTTCAATACTTCCACACCGGGAAAGAAAAGTCACGTTTTCCAGACCCCTTTCCCATTCTTAAATTCTATCACAATTTATTCTCGTACCAGGGGAGAGAGTTGAACTCTCGACCTTGGGCTTATGAGTCCCACGCTCTAACCAACTGAGCTACCCTGGCTTACTAATAAATAAAAAACGTAAGATAAAAAACAAACATATCTGTCACCTATATTCAGTTTCTCGACCTACGTTCTATGCTCTTGTTGCGGGAGTAGGATTTGAACCTACGACCTCGTGGTTATGAGCCACGCGAGCTGCCAGACTGCTCCATCCCGCTATAAATAAAATAGGCAGTAATCCTTATTATAATTATTTTTTTACATCTGTCAACAATGAATTTTAATTCAATAACTCTAAATACCTCAAGAAATTTTCATAAATGCCTATTTCTGCCTTTGCCAATCTTTCGTCGACTTCAAAGTCTGGCTCATTCACTACCCTATTTCTAAGTTGATGCGCTCCCTTAAGCGCCTCCAGATGATCATCTAGATGAGAGGTTCCGACTTGTTCTAATTTTTCCATCATGTTAGCTCCCTTGTACCCTAATTCAGAAAGTATCCCATCAGCAATCGAATCGGCTTCAATGATTGCAACTTTGAATTGCGAAGCTTCGTTGCTTTTTAGACGTTTCATGACTTCATCCCAGCGTTTGCCCATTTTTTTCTTTGTAACTAAAGGAACACTCATGCCTTTTAATCCTACTCTCAGCTGAGCAGGCACATCACGAAGAATCAAAAGCATAATTACATTAGCAATTAAAACTGCTAGATATATTCCGAAAAAAATCTTGAGAAAAAAAACTAGAGGTGAAGCATATAATTGCGTAATAATATCCTGAAAACTACTGACTGAATTTTCTGAATTATTAAACATATGTTTAAATTATTTATATTTTTAATTATTTATTTCAAAAGTATACGCCACATCCAACAACCCCTCTTCATCAAACCACTTACCCATCAATTGCCCTCCTACTGGAAGGTTTTTAACAGCCCCAATTGGAAAAGAAACTGCAGGTATACCTGCAAGATTAGCTGTAATTGTATAAATATCGCCTAGATACATTTTTAGCGGATCATTAGTTTTTTCACCTATTTTAAAAGCTGTTTCCGGAGCTGTCGGAGAATAAATAAAATCAACTTCTTTGAATGCTTTTTCAAAATCCTGCCGAATAAGTGCTCTGACTTTCTGCGCCTTAAGATAATAAGCATCGTAATAACCAGCACTCAAAGCATATGTCCCAAGCATAATACGTCTTTTTACCTCGTCACCAAATCCTATTTTTCTTGTATCAAGATATCCTTCAAGCAACGTTTTAGGCAATTCTCCTTCTTTAACGTCAGAATCTGATTCATCATTAATTCTTAAACCATATTTTATACCGTCAAATCTCGCCAAATTGGAACTAACTTCTGAAGTCATAATTATATAATATGTAGGCAGAGCATATTTAGCATGCGGCAAACTTATTGTTTTTATTTGAGCACCTAGAGATTTTAATTTTTCAACAGATTCATCAAAAACCTTCTTGATTTCGCTGTCTAATCCTTCCATATATTCTTGTGGAATTCCTATACTTTTCCCAGAAATATTTCCTGTAAGATAATCTTCATATCTCTTACTGCCGCTCTGAGCAGAAGTCGCATCCAATAAATCTTCTCCGGAAATTTCTGAAAGAATTATAGCTACATCTTCAACGTTTTTTGCAACCGGTCCTATTTGGTCAAGACTGGAGGCCATTGCAAGCAATCCATTTCGTGAAACACGTCCATAGGTAGGTTTTAAACCTACAACTCCGCAAAATGAGGCTGGCTGGCGGATTGATCCTCCGGTATCTGAACCAAGAGACCAAACAGCTTCATTTGCTGCCACAGCGGCTATTGAACCTCCGGAAGAGCCCCCTGGAACACGTTCTATATCTAAAGGATTTTTAGTAATTTGATAGGCGCTATTTTCAGTAGACGAACCCATGGCAAATTCATCCATATTTGTTTTTCCTAAAAAAACAGCTCCGCTTTTTTTCAGGTGCTTGATAACGGTTGCATCATAAGGAGCAATATAATTATCCAGAATTTTTGAACCTGCAGTAGTCCTTACTCCTTTTATGCAGATATTGTCTTTGATCGCACAGGGTATGCCTTCTATTATTCCTATTTTTTCTCCTTTTGAAATTTTTTCATCCACTTTTTTTGCTTGATCCATCGCCAGCTCTTTTGTCAATGTCAAATAGGCTGAAACTTCTGGTTCTTTTTTTTCAATAAAAGCAAAATAATTTTCCGCAAGCTGAACTGCCGTTATTTCCTTGCTTATTAATTTATTGTGAAGTTCTTTGATCATTTTTTTTAAAAAATAAAACTATAAAACGCTTTTGACCTTAATATATCCGTCTTTGTTTTCCGGTATATTTTTGATAATTCTTTCTTTTTCCAAAGGTTCGAATTCTTTATTGATATCGGAACGGTATATATTCTGCATACCGGTAATATGGCCTATAGGCTCAATGCCCTCCACATTAAGCTCATTGAGTTTTTTGAAATAATCCAAAATTTCAGACAATTCATTCTGATATTTTTTAATATCTTTTTCATCTAAGCCTATTCTAGCCAAAGTTGCTATATGCAAAATTTCTTCCCTGGTTAGCATAATTATTTTTGGAAAATTATTTTTTTATAAGTTTTATAAATTCTTCCTCTCCTATAATTGCCACTCCTAATTCCTTGGCTTTTTCATACTTCGATCCGGGATTTTCTCCCGCAACAACATAATCTGTTTTTTGGCTTACAGAAGAAGAAATGCCACCGCCTCTTTTTCTTATCATATCTTTTGCTTCATCTCTTGTAAAGCTGGAAAGTTCCCCAGTCAGGACAAAATTTTTGCCTGATAATTTTTGATTGCCATCTGATATATTTTCTGCTTCAGCGACTTCTAAAATGACACCGAGTTTTTTTATTTTTTCGAGAAGCTCGAGATTTTTTTTATCGTTAAACCACTCAAATAAACTCTCCGCTGATTTATCCCCGATTCCCTTGATTTCCATCCATTGTTCTTTTGAAATTTGCGGGAAAATATTTATTACATCATGAAGACTCCTTATTTTTTCTTTTATTATTTTTTCTTTATTTTTCACCACCAGAACTGCAGTTTCTTCTCCTACAAATCTTATCCCCAATGCATATAAAAATTTTTCTAGGTTTATTTTTTTGCTTTTTTCAATAGCCTCTGTAAGATTTTTGGCTGATTTTTCAGCGAAACGTTCCAATGATTCGAGATCGCCCGTTTTTAATTCAAAAATATCGCTTATATCAGAAACAAGTCCTTCATTCATGAGTTGTTCCACGATTTTTTCCCCGAAACCGACTATATCAAAACCTTTGCGGGAAACAAAATGAATTATTTTTTCGCGTTCTACAGCAAAACACCTTGGATTCAGACAATAATGAGCCGCTGAGATTTGAGATGTTTCTTTCTTTTTTGATATTCCTATTTCTTGCCTCTCAACTTTTCCTCCGCAAATCGGGCACTTTGTCGGCATATGAAAAACTTTTTCTTTTCCAGTCCTTAAATTTTTTACAACCTCTACAACTTCAGGAATCACATCTCCAGCTTTATGAATGATAACCGTATCGCCCACTCTGACATCCAAACGCCTTATTTCATCTTCATTATGAAGCGTTGCACGGCTGACTGTTGACCCAGCAACTTTTACCGGACGAAGATGCGCTACCGGAGTCAGGGCTCCAGTGCGTCCTACCTGAACATTAATATCTTCCACAACTGTTGTAACCTGAGCAGCTGGAAACTTATATGCAATTCCCCACCTTGGAGATTTGCCGGTATAACCCAACGCTCTCTGTAATTTAAGCGAATTTATTTTTATAACTATTCCATCAATTTCATAGTCTTGTTTGTCTCTTTTGTTTGTCCAATAATCATAAAATCTCTGAACCTCGCCAATATCTTTGCATAATTTGCGCCCTGTATTGACTTTAAATCCTAACTTTTCTAAAAGTTCCAGCTCTTCAATCTGGGTTTCTGGAAATTTTGTGCTTATTCTATCTATATCATATATAAAACTGTCCAATTTCCTGCCAGAGGCAATCTTCGGATCGAGTTGTCTTATGGAACCAGCTGCCGCATTGCGAGAATTGGCAAAAAGCGCTTCACCTTTTTTTTCACGTTCTCTGTTTATTCTCTGCAATTCTTTTTTACTCAGCCAGCACTCACCGACTACTATTAGGTCAAATGGCATATTCAGTTTTAGCGGTATGCTTTGAATAGTCTTCAAATTTTGCGTTACATTTTCTCCAACCATTCCGTCACCGCGGGTAGCACCTTGCACAAATTTACCATTTTCATAAGTTAGGATCATCTTCAGACCATCAATTTTCAATTCACAGCAATATTCTAATTTTTCTTTTATATTGGTTTTTTCAATCATTCTTTTTATTTTTTCTTCCCAGTTTTTCAGTTCATTGCTATCGAAAACATCATCAAAAGACCACTGCTTGATTTCGTGTTTCACTTTTTGAAATTTATCCAAAGGCTCTCCTCCGATGCGGACTGTCGGAGAATTGGGAGACTTGAGATCCGGAAATTGTTCCTCCAGCTTTCTCAACTCTTCCATGAGAGAATCATAAATCTCATCAGTAACATCCGGATCATCTAAAACATGGTATTTGTAACGCAATTTGTCTATTTCCGCTGAAAGTTTGGCTATTCTTGTTTTAGCTTCATGTTTTACCCCCACACCTATTTAAATTAAAAAATTAAATTAAACTGTTTTTAATCCTTCTTTTCAACTGACTTAACGCATTTGCCCTTAATTTTAAGTTGTGCTCTCTTGTTCTCGCATCTTTTTGAGACACGTAAGCCTCATAATATACCAGCTTGAATGGTACACGACATTTAGTTGATTTACAAAGACCTTTATTATGTTCAGAAAATCTTTTTATCAAATTATTTGTCGACCCAGTATATAAATCACCGTCTTTTTTACTTTTTATTATATAAACATAGAACATAACATTTAAATAGGTGTGGGGGTGAATTCATATTTTAATTATAATACAAAAAAATCGCCCTGCCTATGGGCGATTTTTTAAATTTTACAAATATTTTATTGACATTCAACCGTTATACTATCTGTCTGATCAGTTTTTGGTAATCCTAAATAATTAACAGTGGCATCTATTTTATTTCCTGACGAATCTGTGAGTGTATATGTTCCACTAGTATTAATTGTTTCATCATTTCCTGTCCCCCAGGTTAAAGTAGGAAGAGCTTGGGAATAAGGATATCTGACAATAATAACTCCGCAACCACCAAATCTGTCGTAACCCCATGAAAAACCATAATCAATTCCACCACCGCCAGAACCAGTCCAAGGTTTTCCACTTGCTTCTTCGGTTGTAATCGGATACCCCCAAGAGTGACCTTTACCTCCAATTCCACCGCTTCCGCCTTCTCCACCTCTAAAATTACTAAAATTACCATTATAATCTCCAGAACCTCCGCCTCCGCCAGCAGCATAAATCGTAGGAACACCACTGATAGAAGAAGATATTCCGTCTCCTCCTTGCCCGCCATGATAATTTCCATCTGTACCTACAAAAGGCTGGTATCCGGCACTGCCGGCTCCGCCTCCGCCACCACCAAATGCTACCCACTCTCTACCATTGGGATAAATAGTAGTAGCTGCCCCCCCATTGTTTCCTTGTGAAGGTGCAGTAGCCGGAGTGTTACCAAGTCCTGGTGAAGCATATTCAGGACCATTGTTCCATTGAACTACATATCCACCTGATCCAGATCCACCATTGACAGAAGAATAACTTCCACCACCGCCTCCGCCAGTAGCTACTTCTTGATCAGAACCTCCAGTATCCCAAATTGTATTTCTGTTATTATAATAGACTTGGTCAGAAGGAACGGCAAACATAATGTTGGCACCTCCAGCGCCAACTATCATATTATAAGTTCTTGCAGTTACTGACTTATTCAAAAGCCTAAAACCACCAGCAGCACCAGCTTGCAAATCTCCATAGCCACCACCACCAACTAATAAAAGCTCTACATTATCCATGGGCTTTTCAAAAGTTATACTGCACGCCCCGCTGGCCAAATTTACAACATTTTTGTCATCAAACTTATGAACCACATATACAGTTTCAGAAGTGGGAGCAGGAGTAGGTCTTAAACCATCCTTATCCGTATAGACTATATTACCGCCGGTGGCGACAAGATTGGGTTTAAAAATTAAATCATTGATGACTGCAATCCCAGTTGCATTTGCCAAAGTTACCCCAGTTATATTAACCGGCTGATTTTTAACGACAAGTGAAGCACAGCATTCCCCATTCGTCTTCGTACCTACACCGCACTGACCCTCGCAGTTATCGTAGTAGACAGGATCGCCCTGACAGACTAAGTCTGCGCCCGTACAGGTACAAACTATATTTGTGTCGGGTGCAATGGAACCAACTGATAGGCATTTGTTGGCCAGGGTACAATCGGCTGGATCGGATGGCAAACCTTTGTCATTCCATGAAACCATAATTCTTTCTTCGATTATTTTCTTTCCGTCCGTATCATTCTTGACCGCCAAATCAACTTTTCTGAAAAATTTTGAAGGTTCTGAATTATCTTTTTCATGGACATAGAATTTATTGCCTTCTTCATATTTCAAATACAACTTGAAAATATCCGGATCGGTGTTAATTTCAAATTTATTTTTATCGATTATGTATTCACCGGCTTCAACTGTATCATTAAATTCAGTGTCGTTGTCTTTGAGATTTCTCAGCAGTTCAATGCCTTCCTGCGCTAACTGAGAAGCTAGAATCTGATCTTTTGAAAATCGGGAATATTCTACATTTTTGGACATCAGGATGAAAACCGCCATTATTCCCAAAGAGAGTATGGCAAAAGATATCAGCAGTTCTATCAATGAGAATCCTTTTTGTTTTTTTTTCTGTTTTAGAATTTGAATTAAATTCATCCTTGTTTAAATTTTAATTATCACGATTCCGGAACCGCCATTAGCGCCAGCTCCATAAGAATCTCTAATTTCATATGGTATAGTAACACCACTTCCACCTCCACCAGAACCAGTGTTTTCTTGCCCTGCAGTTGGTTCAATAGTTGTTGTAGAGTTACTCCCTCCATTTCCACCACCTCCTTTTCCACCTATTCCACCGCTCTCATAACCTCCACCTCCACCTCCAGCAGCATACCATTTCTCTGCACCGCTGATTGAAGATGGAGATCCACTTCCTCCATTGCCACCAGTAGCACCAGCATAGTCTCCACAATCATTACATGGATCATGCCAAGAATCAGTGCCACCGCTTCCATAATATCCTTTTTCATATGCTCCTCCTCCACCACCTCCAAATATATGATGTTGCCAATCACTTCCAACAGCACCGTCATGACCCTGCCCTGATATTCCCTTGCCTTCAGGAGAACTATCACCACCCCATGCTTGTCCACCTCCACCTCCGCCAGAACCACCGTTATATCCAGTCAAATCTGAAGGAGTATTGGCCGTTGGAGATCCATGCCCGCCACCGCCGCCTCCTTTAGAAATTATAATATTACCAATAGACGAATCGCCTCCATTTTTACCTGGATCATACCAGCCTCCGCCACCGTTCCCTCCTTTACCAACAATGATACTTGTTGAACCTGCTGGAAGTTCTGTAGTGCCAGTCAGAAAACCACCGGCGCCTCCTCCTCCGCCGCCATGTTCAGATCCCCCGCCTCCGCCACCACCGACAACCAGATAACCGACTTGCACTGGAGAACAACTCACATTGATCTCTCCGTCACCAGTAAAAGTATAAATTTCACGACCGTCTTTTTTAGTTATTTCCACTTGGCCAGTAGCTGTTACAGCCTGGACGCAGCAATCTTTGCTACCATCATATACACAAACTCCGTTGCGGCATTGGTCACTACCGCAGGTGGATACCTGACAAGGATCGCTTGCAGGACAATTGCTTGGATTTGTCCCGGGATCAACTGCAACGGTGTAATTGCAGGTCGGATCTGTGCCGTCAAATATCAATCCGGTGTCAGGCATATAGCAGACATAGGCTCTTTTGTTTGTGTCATTTTTAGCTGTGAGTGTTATCGGAGGAGCAGTACTTCCTGGATCTGTTTTGCCGCGGGATGAAAGACTGAAAGAAACTTCCACATCATCCTTGAAAATCACATTTTTTTTGGCTGAGTTTAATTCTAATCCTAGTTCTATTTTGGGATCATTTCCTTCACTAGGATTATACTCATATTCCAAATTATAGGCCGTCTTTCCTTTTTCAGCCTTAAAGGTAAATTTATATACCTGGCCGTCAATATATTTTCCGTTAATAGAATCGTTCTGCAACAATCTAAGTTGGGCGGCTATTTGCCTGGCGGCGACTTCAACTTCTTTTTGTGATTTATTGCTTGTTTGGTTCACAAACAGAACTGCAGTCATAATTATCAAAAGAGCCATGGCTATCACTATTTCAATAACAGAAAAACCCCTCTTATATGAAAGAAGGGAGTTTTTTTTGAAATTCCCTGAGGGAAGTTTGGATTGGGGTGATGAATGAACTTGAGTTTGCAGAAATTTAGACATTTATATTAATTTTATTATTTGTATTCGTTAGCTTTTATTTATTCTTCATATTCAAAATAAGGATATTTTATCATAACAATTCCTGAACCGCCGGTAGCTCCTGGCACTTTTTCTCCGCCCTGATCCGCAGCTCCGCCTCCGCCGCCACCAGTATTGGGCATTCCGGGTTCTGGATTATTACCTCCGGAACCACCTGGATTATTTTGACCATCTCCGCCACCACCTTCTCCACCCTCCGCAATGTCATCACTTTCTGTGCAATCTGCTCCGCCACCGCCACCAGCATAAGTAATTTCATAACCGGATATTTTAGAAAGTATTCCATCCCCGCCAAAACCTCTATCTTCTGCATCTCCATCATTACCGGCTTCTTCTGCCCCGCCACCGCCTCCGCCGGTAACTCCAGGATCACTAGATCCTCCCTCTCCTCCATTATTGCCTTGTGATTCATATCCTTCATAAACTTCCCCAGGACTTGTGCTATTGCAACCGGCACCGCCTCCGCTTCCTCCGTCAGAGCCCGCACTATTTACTCCACCGCCTCCTCCACCACCATAAGCAACTATAGTATCAAGAAGGCTGTCTTCTCCATTCGCTCCATTTGCTCTATCCTCATTTCCACCCTCTCCTCCATTGCCAACTTTAACTAATATATAACCTGTTGGCAGTTTTTTTGTGCCAGTCAATAATCCTCCTGCTCCTCCTCCTCCACCTCCGCCATATCCTCCTCCTCCACCTCCACCGACGACCAGATATTCAAAATCAACACCGCTACAATTAACCATTGGCCAGCTTTCACCGACTTCAGTGAAAGTATTTATAGCATAACTGCTTCCGGAAATTGGTTTCTCAATAGGATTTCCACTAGCATCTACAAAGCTTAATTTTCCGCCTTCTATACAATTCGCTCTTGATCTCAAGGAAGTGCTCATCTGTATAGGAACAGGAGATGTTGCACCTTTACTCTGAATACTAAAAAATATAGTAACCTTGCCATATTTTAATCCTCTCGAAGGAACAGCAGAAATAGAAGCTTCAGCTATATTGCCGTCATAAGTCAAAAGATTCATGTTGTTGTCACGTATGTCTTCAAAATTACAGCTTTCAGGATCCGGGGCATTTATATCTGCTGGAAGTCCCTCACCATACATTATATTTTTACTTACTGAATCATAGTCATATTGAATGCACTTCAATTGCGAAAAATCATAAATATTCAGAGGGAAGCCTGTAATATCTCCTATATCTCCTATGATTCTGGAAGTTCTGATTGTTTTTACCATTGTACCCATGACATATTGGGCATTTTCGATGTCATTTTGATTTCTCTTGGAATTGATGTAGCTGCTGAAAAAACTTGAGAAACTTCCCATCAGCATAATTACAACTAAAGAAAAAAGGAAAACAGAAATCAGCATTTCAACCAAAGTAAATCCTTTTTGTTTTTGAAAAAATTTTTTAATCCGCATAAATTTTATTCTTCATATTTATATCTGACTATCACGATTCCGGAGCCGCCGTCGGGATGTGGAATCCGGTTTAAAGTAGCTCCGCCTGCACCACCACCGGTTCCATCTTCTCCCTCTTCTCCCCATGCACCAGCTGCGTTATAAGCACCAACTGTATCTCCACCACCACCCTTACCACCAATCACTTTACAATAAGCATGTGTACAACCTCCTGCACCTCCACCAGCATACCATTTCTCCTCGCCTGAAATAGTACTCATTTTTCCATTACCACCATTTCCTGCACCGTCACTGAAATTACTGCAATCAGTGGCACCATTATGCCCATTTTCGCCTGCTCCTCCACCACCACCTTGAGCCCAATATATGCCACACATTGAACCAAAACCGCCAGAATTTCCCTGCCCAGGTGTTCCTTCAAATCCCGGTAAATTAGTAGCGCCTCCTCCTCCAGATCCACCTATACCCACGCCGCCACCCAAAGCCTTTATTTCATAAGAAGTGTCTTTGGCAAAAATACTATCCTTTCCATTTTCTGGATTGTTACTCGCATGACAGTTTCCTGCACCACACCCTCCATCACCCACAACAACTTCATATTTTCCAGGATCGATATCAAAACCATATTTTTCCACAAATCCACCAGCACCAACACCACCATCAAAAATACCTTTTCCTCCGGCTCCTCCCCCAACAACAAGAATATCAACGGAGCCACCACCACATAGGTTAATTGTTGAATCACCAATAGCAGTAATTTTATGTACTACATAACCGTCGGTATATGGTTCAGATGGATTAGGACTAAGGCCTGAAGAATTTGTATAATATACTTCCCCGCCTGATGGCACACAGCATTCCCCATTCGTCTTCGTACCTACACCGCATTGACCCTCGCAGTTATCATAGTAGACAGGCTCACCCTGACAGACTAAGTCTACACCCGTACAGGTACAAACTATATTTGTGTCGGGTGCAATGGAACCAACTGATAGGCATTTGTTGGCCAGGGTACAATCGGCTGGATCAGATGGTAAACCTTTGTCATTCCACGAAACCATAATTCTTTCTTCGATTATTTTCTTTCCATCTGTATCATTCTTGACTGCCAAATCAACTCTTCTGAAAAATTTTGTTGGCTCTGAATCATCTTTCTCATGGACATAGAATTTATTGCCTTCTTCATATTTCAAATACAACTTGAAAATATCCGGATCAGTGTTGATTTCAAATTTATTTTTATCGATTATGTATTCACCGGCTTCAACTGTATCATTAAATTCGGTGTCATTGTCTTTGATGTTCCTCAGCAGTTCAACGGCTTCCTGCGCTAACTGAGAAGCTAGAATCTGATCTTTTGAAAATCGGGAATATTCTACATTCTTGGACATCAGGATGAAAACCGCCATTATGCCCAAAGAGAGTATGGCAAAAGATATCAGCAGTTCTATCAATGAGAATCCTTTTTGTTTTTTTTTCTGTTTTGGAATTTGAATTAAATTCATCCTTGTTTAAATTTAATATCTTAATGTCGGAATTGTGGAGATTGGTGGTGCAACAACCCTATTGGCATTCAACTGTTATACTATCCGTTTGATTATTTCCTGGTAATCCTGCGTAATTAACAGCGGCGTCTATTTTATTTCCTGAACCATCATCAAGAGTATATGTTCCATCTTTAGTTACATCAACAGTAGTACCTCCTCCCCAAGATAGTATTGCCATACTATTATCTGAAGCACCTCCGAATGAATGGTAGGAAGCAGCTCTAAATCCCCAATCATAATTAGATGCCCATAAATATATATATCTATAATCTATATTTGATGGCAAATTAGCAGTCATGTATCCTGCGGTACCCAAGGCAGATGTTGTAGATATACGAGTAGTTCTATTCTCATCCGAATATATATCAACTCTAAACTTTGATGGAGCACCTTCAGTTCTAGTGATTGTCAGCCAATAGCGAGTTCCCTCATTTGTCCAATTCCACCCAGGATTTGAATGGCTTCCCCTTTCTAATTGAATAGAATCGACTAATGCCCCTCCTACATACATACGTAACTTGCTCTGGTACCAAGTTAAGCCAAATAAATCTGATTCTTGGGTATCAGGAGCTATAGTAAAACTATGATTTCCACTCTGTGTTCCAGTCGTATTTATAGCAGGACCACCTGGAGTAGCAGATATTTCAAAAGATGTACCAGTGAAACCTTCTGGTATTACATAATAAGGAGTATCTACTGATAAACCTGCAGGTAATGCTCCGGTTGTATGCAAATAAATAGGCATACCTATTGCAATTGGATTTGCTCCACTCTGAGCTAGAGTAATTACACAAGGAGATGCGCTACTTACAGTAATTTTCTCTCCTGGCTCATATCCTGGATATGAATAATTTCTTACAGGTCCTACCTTATTAGACATGCTAAAAACTACTTCATTTTTACCTATACTAGAGCCAGGGTCATACCATGTACTTAAACCTACATTATCAAGATTGAATTTAAAGTCACCATTCCAGTAACCTGTACCGTAATCTTTATATAACATTCCGTATGTTATTTTATCAGTTTCCAACCTAAATGCTCCTCCAGGAGCATTTAGGCCATTAGGATCACCTAACAGATCAGCACCTGGGTCTCCGTTTATAAAATAAGGATTATAAAAATAGAAATTCCAACCAGTACCAGTAGTTTTATATATAGATCCATTAGTTGCTATAGAAGAATTACCCCATAAATTGCCAGATCGACCAGTTAAATCCAAATCATAAGTTCCAGGATTCCCAGCAGGATTACTCAGGGTTATTCCAGTTATTTTAATTGGCTGATTTTTAACGACAAGTGAAGTACAACACTCCCCATCCGTCTTCGTGCCAAATCCGCAAATAGTCCCATTACTGTCATAAACAAATTTTCCTTTGCATGTATCATCTATTGCCGGGCAAACAAGAGGTCCAACTGAAATTATTACGATCCCAGAACCTCCATCACCACCACCACTATAAGTACCGGCTCCTCCACCACCTGTATTTGGCCATCCTTGTGGATGATTAAGAGGATAGCCATGTCTGACATTTGAATCATTGCCACCACCACCTTTTCCACCCTGGCCGGGGACTAAAGTCAAATCATCGTTCATATAATGTCCTGCGCCTCCGCCCGCATACCATTCTTCTTGACCTCTGATAAAAGAGGGTAAGCCATCACCACCATCAGCAGCATCATAAGCTCTACCAATATCTCCAACCTCTCCCGCTCCGCCTCCTCCGCCTCCATTGCTTTCCTGTCCACCACAAGTGCAACCATTACCGCCATTATTTCCTTGAGTACCAGTGCCACCAAGACGACCTAATATGCCTCCGCCTCCTCCGCTTCCTCCGCTTCCTCCATTATTTCCAGCACATACGCCATAACCGCCACCTTCTGCAATTATTATAGAACCAACAGAGCTGTTTTCTCCTTTATTGCCTGGATGATATCCAACACCTACTCCTGCCAATCCTCCATCTCCAACAGTGATGCTTGTTGAACCTGCTGGAAGTTCTGTAGTGCCAGTCAGAAAACCACCGGCGCCTCCGCCACTGCATGCCGGACCAGTTCCTCCTCCTCCACCACCACCGACAACCAGATATCCCACTTGCACTGGAGAACAACTCACATTGATCTCTCCATCACCGGTAAAGGTATAAATTTCACGACCGTCTTTTTCAGTTATTTCCACTTGGCCAGTAGCTGTTACAGCCTGGACGCAGCAATCTTTGCTACCATCATATACACAAACTCCGTTGCGGCATTGGTCACTACCGCAGGTGGATACCTGACAAGGATCGCTTGCAGGACAATTGCTTGGATTTGTCCCGGGATCAACTGCAACGGTGTAATTGCAGGTCGGATCTGTGCCGTCAAATATCAATCCGGTGTCAGGCATATAGCAGACATAGGCTCTTTTGTTTGTGTCATTTTTAGCTGTGAGTGTTATCGGAGGAGCAGTACTTCCTGGATCTGTTTTGCCGCGGGATGAAAGACTGAAAGAAACTTCCACATCATCCTTGAAAATCACATTTTTTTTGGCTGAGTTTAATTCTAATCCTAGTTCTATTTTGGGATCATTTCCTTCACTAGGATTATACTCATATTCCAAATTATAGGCCGTCTTTCCTTTTTCAGCCTTAAAGGTAAATTTATATACCTGGCCGTCAATATATTTTCCGTTAATAGAATCGTTCTGCAACAATCTAAGTTGGGCGGCTATTTGCCTGGCGGCGACTTCAACTTCTTTTTGTGATTTATTGCTTGTTTGGTTCACAAACAGAACTGCAGTCATAATTATCAAAAGAGCCATGGCTATCACTATTTCAATAACAGAAAAACCCCTCTTATATGAAAGAAGGGAGTTTTTTTTGAAATTCCCTGAGGGAAGTTTGGATTGGGGTGATGAATGACAGTCTTCTTTAAACATATTTCATTAAAAATATACAAAAAATTCTTTAAGAGACGGAAAAATTTGAGGGAGAAAAATAACCAAAAAGATTCCTGAAATCAAGAATGGTGCAAAAGGCACCTGGCTTTTTATTGTTTTCCTGCCCAGAATTATAAGAGCTATGCTTGTAAGCGCGCCGATCGTAAAGGAAAACATCAATGCCCAAATAATGTTCGGCCAACCAACAATAAATCCGGCCAAAAGACCAACATATGCATCGCCATAGCCCATCCATGTTTCTTTGGAATAAGAAGCGAGACCGAAAAAAAATAAAAATGCTATTAACCCTCCAACTATACCAGAAATGGTTTTGAGATCGAGTATTGATCCAGCAATATAAAAACTCTTCCAATCAACAGACAAGAAATACAATGCTGATATGATAAGGCCTATCCAGAGAATCAGTAGGGGTATTTCCATATATTTCAGATCATAAACAAAAATGATAACCAGCAGGGAAAAAATAACCAAATAATAGCCGGAAAGGAGCCAGCTTGAAGAATTGTAGGAGTAGAAAAAATAATTGCCGACAAGGGCGAAAATGACCCCGGTTGCTAGTTCCAGAATCGGATATTGCCAGGAAATTTTTTCACCGCAGTCGCGGCACTTGGCCGACAAAAGAAGAAAACTCAGAAGAGGAATGTTATCAAACCACCTGATTTTCTTTTTGCATTTTGGACAATGCGAACGCTCCAAAAGAGACTCCACCGCATTCAGGCGATAGACGACAGCATTCAGAAAACTGCCAATAATGAGACCGAATATAAAAAAAATAATGACCATAAAAATTATCAGACGAATTTAGATTTGATAAATTTAATCAAAGCAACAAAAAGTAATTTTTATTACTAAAAGGTTAAGTTTTATTGACTCAAAAACATTTACTAATCTCCGGATTGCAGGTAATAGTTTTTGTATTATCTGTAATATCCCATGCTTTGTACGTGGAGCTTGTTCCAGAAGTATAACCCCAACCTATTTTTGTATCAAAAGCTGGAAAATTAGCATTAGCACCACTACAAACCGGACTGCCTGCTGATGGATTTATAGGAATTGCCTGGCTTCTCATGTAGCAGTCAGTTGCATAAGGCAATATGCTTCTCATTGTCTGAAGAGCTGAAGCTTTATGACTTTTTTCTCTAGAACTATTAGTAGCAGCTATTATAGCAGCAACTAAAATAACTATAACAGCCATAACTATCAAGAGTTCCAGGAGGGTAAAACCTTTTTTTCTTGAAAAAAATTTTTTCATATATTTTTATTTTTTTATTTCTTAAAAAATATTAAACAATTTACAGCTTGCCAATGTACTATTGGCAAGCAAAAATAGTTCAGTATTCAACTATGTGCATGACCCTGTATCAACAGTACATGTAATAGTAGTTCCATTGCAAGTTGTTGATAATACACCCGCGTTGTATGCTGTGCCAGTACAATAAGTACCTACTTCTGGCCAGTTTGGTCCATCGGTACAAATTGGGTTTGCTGTGTTATAAGCACTTATAGTATAGTTATTCAAATTACATTCTGTTAAATATGGCATAGTACTTTTAAGCGTCTGTTTAGCAGCAGCTGTTTGAGCTTTTTGACGAGCGCTTGAAGTGCTTACCAAAATAACTCCGGCCAAAATACCGATGATCGCAATAACGATCAACAATTCGATCAACGTGAAACCTTTTTTCATTTTTTTCATAATTTCACACCTCCTTCCGCCAATTTTGTTAAAATCTCTGATTTTGCCACAAAATTGAGCGTCCCGTAAAATTCTCTGCAGAAATTTTGCATCACCTGCAGTAAAAGCCACAGGTGTTTCCGAGCGCTATCTTTTTTAAAAACAGACTTGCTCGGAATTTTTACGGGACAACCACTTTGCAACTAATTTTTGATTCTAAACAAAACGTTATTTGTTATATCCAATTTTTCCAATTTTTATTTTAATTACTACACGCAATCATTCGTAGCCATACTGCAAGTTATCGTGTTACCATCCTTTTCCAAAAAAAAGCTATAAGTTCCACCCACAACTGCACCTGATGAACCATTGTAATTCCAGCCTGTTTTTGCATTTATGGCAGGCCATGCTACGCTATGCCCAGTTGCACCTTGACATATAGTACTTCCTTCTGCTGGAGTAGAAGCGGTGCCACCATCATCAGCACATATGACGAGTTCCGGCAGGACACTGGCAGCACTTGTCAATGCCGATGCTTTTTTCGATTTTTCCACTGCACCTTTGGTGCTGACCATAACAACACTAGCCAGTATTCCGATAATCGCCATAACGACCAGAAGTTCAATCAGGGTGAAACCTTTCGCGGATGAAAATTTATTTTTTTGATTTATCATAAGTTTATAATAACACATTATTTGTTAAATTTAAACCTAATTATACCCATGCAATCTTTTATATGGATCCCGCTATGTTGTATATCGGCACCAGTATGGCAAAAACCAAAAATCCAACCCCGACTCCAAGAATAGAAATGAGAATAGGTTCAAGCATTGAAGAAAGATTGCGCGTGATGCGATCCACTTCCTTGGAGTAGAAAAAGGAAACATTTTTCAGCACTTCGGCTATTTTTCCCGAGTCTTCGCCAATCTTTATCATTTGAGCTACAATAGGAGGAAAACATGAAGAACTGCGTGAAAATACTTCACTCATGGATCCGCCCGTTTTTACTTCATCCGCAGCTCTGAGTATAACGCTTTCAAAAACAGTGCTATTTACAACTTCGCTTACAATTGCAAGGCCCCTGACAAGCGGAATGCCTCCGATCATAAGTACCGAAAGATTTTCGGCAAATCTGGCTATGTAAATATATTGGAAAAGCGGACCAATGACAGGAAGTTTCATTTTGAATGAATCCCATTCTCTTTTGCCATCTTCAGTCCTGAGATAATAAATCGTTGATAATATTATGAATATTATAATCGACATCGTAACCCACCAGTATCTATTAATGAAAGCGCTGGCATCCATAAGCATGCTGGTGTACCAAGGTATATCGACGTTCAAATCTTTGAAAACATCTGTGAGCTTCGGCAAGACAAAAGCAAAAGTTCCAAAACCGATTATCAGAGCCGCTGAAAGCACGAAAATAGGATAGAACATAGCGCTTCTTATTTTTGAACTTAATTCATAATTTTTTTCCGTATTTTCAGCTAGAAACAAAATGCTGCGTTGCAGATTTCCGGAAAGTTCTCCTGCTTTGACCATACTGACTGCCAGAGTTTCAAAAACATCCGGGTGTTTCTGCATAGCTTCTGAAAGCGGTGATCCGTCCTCTATATTATCCACCAATTCTCCGATGATCCTCTTCAAGTATGCATTGCTTGTCTGTTCCCTTACGGCATTAAGCGATGAAACTATTGTAACCTTAGCTTCAATCAAAGTCGCCAGCTGCCGGAAAAAAACTGAAATTTCCCTGGCACTGGCTCCGTTCCAGATGCGCATAACTTCCCTGAATACTTCAGGAGTTTCTTTTTCTTTCTCGATAGAGAGAGGCAATAATCCTTTTTCCTGAAGCATCGCTATCGCCTTTTCATTATTCAGGGCTTCTATTTTTCCTTGCTGGACTTCTCCTGACAGATTTCTGGCTTGGTATAAAAATTTCATAAATTTATATTTATTTTAAGACTTGAAATTTTATCTATTTTTTTTATTTGTTAACATATTCAAATATTCTTTGTTTTCGGTATATTGCAACGCATCTTCAAAGGTCACAAGTCCCCGATGAACCAAATCAGCCAAGGAATTTTCCAAAGTCACCATGCCATCTTTAAGGCTTGTTTCAATCACGGATTTTATCTGATATGTCTTATTTTCACGTATTAGATTTGCTACTGCATTATTGTTGATCATTATTTCCAAAGCAGGAACTCTGCCACCTCCGATTTTTGGCAGCAATCTTTGGGAGACAACCCCGATCAAAACACTTGCCAACTGGGATCTGATTTGATTTTGCTGGTGAGACGGAAAAACATCTACCAACCTGTCGACTGTCTGGGATGTATCATTTGTATGCAAAGTGGCAAGAATCAGATGCCCAGTTTCAGCCGCAGTCACAGCCGTGCTGATAGTGTCCAAATCTCTAAGTTCACCAATAAGAACTACATTTGCATCTTCGCGAAAAACACTGCGCAATCCCGAGGAAAATGATTTAGTATCTCTTCCCACTTCCCGCTGATTTATAATGCACCGATCCTGTTCATAAAGATATTCTATCGGATCTTCAATAGTTATTATATTTTTATCTTCGTTATGATTAATAAAATCAACAAGTGCCGAAAGCGTAGTTGATTTTCCATGACCCACCGGACCAGTCACTATAAACAAACCTTGCGTGTTATGTGTGAAGTCATAAAGTATGGGAGGAATACTCAGTTCTTCCAGCGTCTTAAGACGGCTTGAAATCATACGCATGGCCACACTTATGTTTCCCTGCTGGAAAAAAACATTTGTTCTGAAACGGGCTTTATCCTCAAAATTATAAGAAAAATCAACCTGCCCTTCTGCAATAAGCTTTTTTTTATTTTCTTCACTGAGAATAACATCACTAAGTGCCTGAGTATCTTCTGCTTGTAAAATTTTTTCCTGAGTTATCGGATACAGTTTTCCATCCAAACGAAGAGTGGGATATCTGCCGACAACTAAGTGGAGATCGGAAGCATTCTGCTGAGCAACTAATCTTAGTAAATTTTTTATTCTTTGGTCGCTATGTGTTATTAATGGCATTTTTTGTTTTTATTTTTAAAAATATTTTTTCAGTCTTAATTTTCTTTATTATAGCAAAAATTAACCTTTCAACAAATTTCTTACCTTTTGTACGACTTCTGAGGGAGTGAAATGTGATTTTATAAGATAATCATTAATTCCAAAATCTTCACTTTCACTTATTTTTTCTTTTTCAGAGATGTTAGTAAGCATTACCACGGGAATTTTCTTCCATTCCTTTTTACCTCTTATATTTTTCAAGGTTTCCATACCATCCATATAAGGCATAACTATATCCAGCAAAATCACATCTGGAACAGATTCCTCGATTTTCTTCAGGGCTTCCAATCCATTTTCTGCTATTGAAACCTCGAATCCTTCCTGTGAAAATTTAACACTATAAATATCCCGGATAAAAGGATCGTCTTCAACAAGCAGTACTTTTTTTATTTTTTCAGACATAAAATTTTAAGGTTAAGAGTTATTCTTTATGCTTTTTATCCAAAATCGTATTTTTTGATTCAATTTATATTATTTATCGTCTTCAACTTCCCCGCCGACACTTTTGCTACCTTCAGTGACTCGCTGCACTTCTTCTACGGTCGTCAAACCTTTTAAAATTTTCAACACTCCATCCTGCTCTATCTTTATCATGCCATGCTCATCGGCATATTTCTGCACTTCCTGCTCAGTTCCAGCCTTTTCTGAAATTATTTCTTTTATGTCATCATTTATTTCAATCGCCTCAAAAATAGCTATGCGTCCTTTATATCCACTGTTGTCACAATTTTCGCATCCCTTTCCTTTATAGATATGAACGCCTTTAGACAAATCTACTCCATACTTTTCTATTTCTTCTTTGGGAAGATTTCCAACTTGGCTGTTTATATATTCAGCGATTTTACTGTTTAGCTTTATTTCCTGTCTGCAATCAAGGCAAATTCTGCGAACTAATCTTTGTGCTGCAACAACTTTTATAGAAGAAGACAGCAAAAATGGTTCTATGCCCATATCGACAAGTCTTGGAATTGCACCTATAGAACTGTTGGTGTGCAATGTTGAGAGCACTAAATGGCCAGTGAGTGCGGCATGTATGCTTAATTCAGCAGTTTCACTGTCGCGAATTTCCCCTACCATTATAATGTTCGGATCTTGACGCAATATGGATCTCAGGCCGCTGGCAAATGTATAACCAATTTCTGGATTTATTTGGCTTTGATTTACACCAGATATCGAATATTCAACTGGATCTTCAAGCGTAATTATATTCCTTTCTTCCTTGTTCAAAACACCCAGGCAAGCATAAAGAGTTGTTGATTTTCCGCTTCCAGTCGGTCCCGTCAGTAAAATAATTCCATATGGCTCTTTTATGTTTTTAATTAAGATTTCTTTCCCCTTGCCCATAATTCCCATGCCTTCAAAATCTATGAGCTTGTTTTTGTTGTCCAAAAGACGCATTACTACTTTTTCACCATCGACAACAGGCAATGTTGAAACGCGAAAATCAACCAAATGACCTTCGTCATTAACACTGAAGCGACCATCTTGCGGTTTTCTTTTTTCATCAATCTTAAGATTTGAAAGTATTTTTACTCTTGAAACTACTGCACGTCCAACTCCCTTCGGGATTGTCAATGACGAAAAAAGGACTCCATCAACCCGGAACCTTACCCTATATTCTTTGGTTACAGGTTCTATATGGATATCGCTCGCCTTACCGTCAATAGCATGTTTTATTATGACATTGAGAAGTTTTGCCACTGGAGCAAATTGAATGCTATCCTTGTCTTCTTTGTCTTCTTTTTTATTATCCAGTTCGTCTTCAACATCATCTTCATTCTGCAATATTTCCATAACTTCCTTTATGGCTTCCTCTGTTCCGCCTGAATATTGTTCAAACATATCGTCAAACATCTCCTGAGAAATGAGATATAATTCAATTTCGAGCTTTCTTTCTTCTGCGATAAAACGCAAGATGTTCAGCGCATTAATATTGGTTGGTTCAACAATGCCTATTTTTACTTTTTTCTTATCCCTTTCAAATGCTATTATTTTATGCTGGAGAGATACATCCTTTGAAATTATATTCATCACATCATCTTCTATTCTTGGAATTCTTTCTAGATAAGGCATGTTTAAGCTCTTTGCCATATTAACAAGGGCTTCAGACTTATAGGACATGGAGCCTATTTTTTTCTGCTGAATCCCAATATTTTGTATAATTTTGTCCTGCTGACTCATGAAAAATTTTTCACAACAAAACCGCTTTTGGTTTGGAAATGAATATTTTTAACTATTTATTTTATTATTTTTAACTAAGCTGGAATTATGGCAAGAAAGGATTGACTCTTCCTTTGTTGCTGCTACTGACTATGGAAGACACCGATTCTGTCTTCTGAGAAACATACTGCTTCAATACGCTTATGGTTTCACTGTCGATTTTAGCTTCAAAACTAGAAATCTTGAAGTTGCTTGCCTTGACAGGTGGAAGATAACCAAAGCTGACAATAATTTCAGCAGAAAGTTCGGAAGAATTCGTGCTAGCAGCCGTATTTTTTTTGTCAGTAGTATTCCCTGAACTAACATTCTTTACTTCTTTTTTGTAAATATTCAGTGATTTTATATTATTAAACAAAAACATTTTCTGTAGTTGATCGATAAAAAGCCTGATTTTTTCATATCCCCCGCTTACTGTTACTGTAGCCTCACTAAACCGCACTTCATTAGCATTATCAGAAGAAATTTGCCCGCCAGCCGAATTTTTCGTTGGAGAAGTATTTTGTAAGCTCGAACCTTCCGAACTTTTCATAGAAACATTATCTAAAGAAACTCCTGCATCAGAAGCCAAATAATTCATCCCGCCGATAATTTTTTCTTCAACTTTTTTATTAGGCAAATAGCTATTGATCAGGGTCACATCACCACTGCTGCTCGCAATCTGTTTTCCAACAGCTTCGATGGCAGAGGCTTTATCTTTTATTTCTTGCAAAGATTTTTCATTCTCTTTTTTTTCTTGATTAATACTGCTTATATTCATAATTTCAGGCCATATATATACCATGAAAATTGAAACAGAAACAACCAGAACTATCGGGAAAAAAAGATATTTTAATCGCATTTTTTTGTCACCCGGATTTTTCGCTTATACAAAACAAAAGCCGGGATGCAATATTTAAGAAATTATTTTATTAAATTATGATTTAACACTTAACTCAACGCTAAATGAAATTTTTTCTGTCCCGCGAGAAATACTAGTCAGAACAACACTTGTAAAATAATTAGAATCTTTAAAATTCAATATCTGTCTGGCTGCATCGCTAAAATTTTTAGCATCAAATACCATAGTAATCTTATTCTTACCGTCTTCGTATTTATAGGATGAAATGACAACACCAGAATTTATTTCAGCACCCACATTATCAAGAACTTTAGTCATCTGCAGGCGTGAAACTTGGTTATTTTTTATGTTTAAATTGCTTCTTATCTGCTTCAGCCTTGATTGCACGTCAATAACCTTTTCAAGACTTCCCAGATTTGCCATATTTGTTTGTTCTTTTTCTATTTCTTCTTTCAGAGCTTGATTTTGTTTCTCCATGAAAGAAACATAAAATTTAAGACCCACTAGCACCAGAATAACAATAACAAGGATGCTGATTGAAAAAATAAAACCACTGCTGGCAGAAAGATTTTTTTGTTTTTTTGGTTGATTTTGATATAAATTTATTGTGGTCATTTTGGCCTGTCCTGTTGAATTTCGTAAAAAGCGAATATTCAACCCGGATTTTATATGTTATTAAAAAATAAATTATTTACGTTTATATTCTTCAGCTCCCCTTAAAGCTAAACCAAGAGCCACTGTAAATGATCCACCCAGTCTTTTGATCAGTGCTGCGACATTATTATCCTTAATCATGATTCTTCTCCAAGGATCTGCCACTTTAACATCCATCTTTAAAAAATTTGAAAGGTATTGTTCCAAACCTTTCATTTTAGATGTTCCGCCCGACAACAAAACTCCGTCTATTCTGATATTTTTATTCTTTATTTTATATGCATCCAATATTCTCTTGGACTCGCTAGCAATAAATTCCAGAATCGGAATAACCAAGCGAGACTCATTGCTATTTAAGAAATCCTTTTCCCCTTTCTTGAGATCTTCTCCTCTTTGCTTGGAAATATTCATGCTTTCGCTTATAGTTGAAGTTATTTCATTTCCTCCCGCATCAATATTGCGATTGACAACAACAACTCCTTTTTCAACCAAAATAATATTGGTTGCCCGAGAACCTATGTCTATTATCAGAAAATTTCCAGCATCATCATTTATCAATGACCTGACTATTGAAAAAGTTTCCAGTTCAATGGCCGCTACGTTAACATTGGTTTCTCCCAATAACCTCTCAAAACGTTCCACATCTTTTTTGGGAGCAGCGACAAGAAGCACTTTTATTTTCTTGCCCTTAATGCCTCCAACGTCAGGCATTTGCGAGGATAATGTGCTAGTGTCACTTATATGTTCAATAATTTCCCAACTCATCGCTATTTCATCAAGTGAGCTTGGAATATATTTATGAGCTTCGAATTGTATCGCTTTTGCCAATTCATCGTTTTCCATTTCGGGTAATTCTATGATAGTGATAAGACCACTGAAGCCAGGAATTGAAACATACGCTGATTTAGACTTCAAATCCATCATTTCAACTAATTTTTTTATCGCTTCCGCCATTTTTTGCTCGTAAAAATGTTTTTTGGGGTCAATATTCTGTTTTTCACCTACATTTTGCTTTAAATCAACAAAACCATAATTTTCCAAAAACACTTTCTGATCTTTATAGGAAAGCTCAACTACCTTGATTGAAGATGTGCCAAAATCAATGCCAACAAAACGATTTTTATTGCTTTTTAAAAATTCTAACATTTTTTGTATTTGTGTTAAGCTAAAAGTTATAAGTTCGCATTAATAATAACATATTTTTATAAATCAAACAACAACATGGGCGAGTTATCCACAGTTTTTAGCAGATCATACAAGCTTATACTTGATATTCTTTTCCCCATCACCTGCATATCATGTGGAAAGGAAGATGAATGGATTTGCCAGGATTGCTTATCAAACATTTTCATAAAAAATGAGCATGTTTGCGGCATATGCGAAAAAGTAATTACTCCTGATGGGAAAACTTGCTTGGCATGCAAGAAAAAAAGTGCTTTAGGCGCTCTTATCACTGCTGTTTCCTATAAAAACCCTACTGTGGCCCAAGCTGTGCACTTTTATAAATACCGTTTTATTCCAGATTTACATATACAGCTTGGAAATTTAATGATAAAAGCAATTCAAAAAACCGACTTGCCTTTGCCGGATATTATAATTCCTATTCCCCTGCACCCCAGAAGACTCCGCTGGCGCGGATTTAATCAGTCAGCACTGCTAGCAAAGCATATTTCACTCAAACTCTTGCCTGGGACAGAAATATTAATGGATGAAAAAATACTAATCAGAAAAAAATATACTTTCCCGCAAATGAAAATCAGCAGTTACCAGCAGAGAAAAGAAAATATCAAAGGAGCTTTTAGTATAACTAATCCAGAAAAGATAAAAAGCAAAACCATTTTACTGATAGATGACATCGCTACAACTGGTTCAACTATTTTTGAATGCACCAGAATCTTGAAAGATTCCGGCGCTAAAGAAATTTATGCCGCTGTCATCGCCCGGCAGGAGATAAAAAAATTGTGAACTTGAAAAATTGAATAAAATGAAGATTTATAATAAAATACAAATATAAATTAAAAGCATTCTATTTACCAATAAACTAGGGATAATCTAAATAAAATAGAAAAATATATGAGTGAAAAATGGTATCAAAAATATTATAAAGAAAGAGAACAAAGGCAATTCCCTGATAATGATGCCGGGCCAGAAATTGAACCTGTTCCAGGAGAACCAGGAGTTTTCAGAAAAGTTATAAGACCAGAAAACACAGAGGATGAAAAAAAACCAGATCCTGCAACAAGTATTAATGAAATAAATCAAGAAACGCTTGAAAATGAAAAAAAGGCTGAGCTTATTCCCGATATTGATGAAATAAAAAAGGAAATATTTGAAGCAGATGCTATTGAGGCTGGAAGATTGGAAGATAACATTAATGAAGTAATTTTCAGAGGCGGAGAAGGAGATCATCCAAACTACGACTTGAAAGCAAAACCCATAGAATTTCCTAAAGAAAATGAAGAAAAAAAGACAGAGACCCAGAGAAGAAGACCACCAAGCGATAGTCATGAGTTTGAATTTGAATATAAAAAATCTTCAAAATAAAAACCCGCAAGCACAGATTAGTGTAGATTCACTAATATGATCCTGAGCTTGCGGGTCTGACAAAATTGCAGCCTTACGCGGCCAGCCTTATACAAGGCCTCTTCGCCCTTGTTGCCGTTTCTCTTCACGAGATATGGGTACTTATATAAGTTACCCCTCTTTTTTTGGCTGGAAAGGGATTCCACTTTTGGTTCAATGAACCAATTGAAAAACTTTGTCAAAGAACGTTAAACGTTTAAAATAATGTTAACACCTAAATGCGCGAGCTTGAAAAAGCGCAAACCGATCATCACCAACCGTGTATGTACTAATATTAACAAATTAAACTAATAAGTCAATATCAGGATTTCATAAAATATTCTTGGAGGCAGGTGGCGCTTGGGTCTAGGAAGAGAAAATCAAGATTTTACGAAAAATCTTGATTGAAGAGATTATGGCACTCCTAATCCCAAGCATTTTATGCACATTACCCGGCAGGGCGCAACTACGCCCTATGTGCAACCACCCTTCTCCCCCGCTTCAAAAATTGTTGCGAAAAACTTAAAAAACAAATATATTTTTTATGGTATCAAATATTATAAAATTAGCAAATAACTTTTTTAAAAGAAATGATTGACAAATAAATGAAAGTATGCTATTAATTGAAGTTAAAGATGGATCATTAAAAAACAATAGGGGGTATTATTCATGGAAAGGAAGTTCTGTTTTAATGGTAAAGAAGTAACTGAGGTTATAAGAAAGGAAAGAGCATCTGGAAAGAAGAAGCGTAATGAAAATCCAAGACCAGAAAGGCTGAAAAATTGCAGCCAATTTGTTGGGGAAGCATGGGATATATGGTTTCACCTGCACCCTGCTCTGAAAAAGCAATTAAGAAAAAAATCTCCAAACAAAAGTTTAGTGGAAAGTAATGGAAATACAATCTTCGAGTTCAAGTTTGAAAAAGATGAATTCAAACTTGATATCTTGCAAGACTGGGCAGCAGAAAGACTTGGACTGCCCAAAGAATACAAATCAAGAAAGCAGAACATTAATGTTATAATGTTCTGCGCGGAAGTCTTAGAAAAAGTTGGTGTCCTCAAAAAAGGCACTGTATAAAAAATCAGGTTCGCCGGGGAATCGACAAAAATTGTCGAATCCCCGGTTTTTTTATATCAAAAAAGAACCTTTTGGGCTCTTTTTAATTTATGCGGAGAGGCAGGGATTCCTCCTCGCTCCGACTCGGAGCCTGGGCGCTACACACAGAAAGCTCGCACTTGCTCGCTTTCTACTCGCGCCCTTCGAATCCCACCACATTTCAAACAAATATTAAAATGATGTCCTGCGGGACATCATTTTAATATTGGCGGAGAGGCAGGGATTCGAACCCTGGAAGGGATTTCTCCCTTAACACATTAGCAGTGTGCTGCTTTCAGCCGCTCAGCCACCTCTCCATTTATTAAATTTTCTCGGCAGTATCCTCGATCAAAAAATTGTGCTTCACGTCTGCCGGGGTTGCTTTTTGCAACCCGTCAAATGCTCGCTTACTCGCATCTGACCCGCTCAGCCACCTCTCCATTTATTAAATTGTGCGGAAGCGAGAGGATTCGAACCTCTGGTACCCTTTCGGGCACGACAGTTTTCAAGACTGTTTCCTTAAACCACTCGGACACGCTTCCAAATTATTTTTTTCAAAAATATAAAAAACTGAAAGGCCTTCGGGTTCCTGGGTTTCTTTTGAAACCCGCTTAATTCTCGCTTGCTTGCATCAAGCCCACTCAGACACGCTTCCAAAATAAAACACCTTTTTAGGCTTTGTATATAATACTAATTATAGGCATGTTTGTAAACTCTGACAAATGTGGTAAAGTTATCATATGCCTTTTGACCTAAGAAAAAAAATAAATAAAACACAAGATACGGAAGTACACGATTTTATTGTAGAGGATAGTTTTGAGTATGAAATAAAAAATGAACAGGAAGAACAAAATAATTTTGTTGAAGACAATCTGATCCAAAACATAGGCGAAATTTTTTATTCCTGGAAAGCTCCAGAGTTTGAATTATACGAGAAGTCAAGAAACTGGTATATTGCTGCTGGCTTGTTTATTTTCATAATGGTTATTTATGCTATTTTTACAAATGCTCCAATTATGGCAATCACTTTTATTCTAATCGGAATTGTAGGCTATATATATGCGCAAAAGGATCCGCGTATAGTAAATTTTTGCATAACATCAAAAGGCGTGCTAGCCGACAGACAATTTTATTCATATGAAAATATCTTTTCTTTCTGGATTTTTTACGAACCTAACCACACAAGAGTTATCAGCTTGCATACAAAGGCATCTGTCTTGCCTTTTGTACATATTCCAATTGAAGATGAAGACCCGGTAAAATTGCGTGATTTGCTTATGCAAAATATTCCTGAAATAAAACAGAATCCGAGTCTAATAAATACAATTGAAAGAGTTCTGCATTTATAATAACTACAAATCTGTGGCATTTTTAGTAATTGCTATTTTTTGTTTTATGTTGTAAGTTATCTGTTATTGATTATTAAGCGCTTGTAGCTCAGTGGATAGAGCGTCTGGTTGCGGTCCAGAAGGCCGCAGGCACGCCCCCACACCAAAACAAAATATGTCCTTGTAGCTCAGTGGATAGAGCGTCTGGTTGCGGTCCAGAAGGCCGCTGGTTCGATTCCAGCCAAGGACACAAGTTATTCTTTAATTTTTGGTGTGGGGGTAAAATTCCTGCCAAGCGCACAATTATAAAAAGTCAGCATTTTTATGCTTGACTTTTTGTTTTATATTGGTAAAATACAGCATTAACAAAAGAACATTGAAAAATAAGGGGGTTAAAAATGAACAAGACTGACAGAGAAAGAATGAGAATTAACAAACGAGCTCTTATCGAGGGACTGAAATCAAGAAAAGATTTCTTGGAAAGAAATCTTTTTGAGACTATGGAGCTTATTGAAGCAAGGCCAACGCAAAAATTGGTCGCCCAAAAAAAAGTTTTATTGCAAAGCATCGCGGAAACAAAGGCGAGGATAAAGGAAGTCGAAAAACCTGATTTTGATGGGAAATGCAAGGAATGCAGAAAACCCATTCCCATCAAATATCTGCAGGATCATATTTTGACTGATGTGTGTGATTTCTGCAATCGAAAAAAAAGAAAAATGGAATTAAGGAATTAAGAAAAAGATAAATGGAAAGAATTTTAAAAAGAGATTTGAAGAACTATTCAAATCTCTTTTTTCTATATTAAAAAATAGGCTATAATACATTTATGCCTAGTTTGCAGACGAAACTTATCTTAGTGCCAAGGATAGGGCCAAAATACACCGCTGTTTTAAAAAAACTTAACATTGAGACTGTTGAGGACTTTTTGATGCACTTCCCTTTCCGCTATGAAGATTATTCAGAAAGGGTTCCTATTGGCAATCTTTCTACCGGAACAACTGCAACTGTTATGGGCGAAGTTGTGAAAAGCAAACTGATCAGAACCTGGAAGAAAAAAATGCTCATCACGGAATGTTTTATAAAAGATGAAACCGGCATAGTCCGTGCTGTCTGGTTCAATCAACCATATGTCAGTGATTCCCTAACTGAAGGCAAAGGTGCACGTCTTAGCGGAAAAGTTTTTGAGGACGCTAAGGGATTATTTTTTTCCAATCCAGCTTGGGAACTTTCTTCGCGCGTTCCGACTAACACCGGCCGGCTTGTTCCGATTTACCCGGAAACAGAAGGATTGACTTCTAAATGGATACGCTGGCAGATGCAATCCTTAATAAAATACGCGGATGAAATCAAAGATCCGGTTCCTGAAAATATTTTGAAAGATTTGCACCTGCCAAATCTGAAAGAAGCCATTTACTATGCGCATTTCCCGAAAACACTAAAGCAGAGCGTTTTAGCTCAAAAGCGGATAGCTTTTGATCAAATGTTCTTGGCACAGTTAGCTTCACAAAATGTAAAAAATTTATGGAATAAAAAGCAGGCTATTTCCATTTCTTTTGATGAAAAACTGATAAAAAAATTTGTTGAATCACTTCCCTTCTCTCTTACAAACGCCCAGAGAAAATCAGCTTTCCAGATTCTAAAAGACATTGAAAAAACACTACCGATGAACCGGCTGCTTAATGGCGACGTTGGCAGCGGGAAAACTGTTGTAGCTGCTATGGCAATTTTAAATGCTGTAAATGCCGGCTATCAAGTTTCTTTAATGGCTCCCACGGAGGTTCTGGCGCGGCAGCATTTTGACTCCATTTCTAAACTATTTTCAAAACAAAATATTTCTATTGCCTTGCTGACAAATTCTTATCAAATAGTAAAGAACGACAAGATAAAACGTATAGAATTACTAAATGAAATTAAAAATGGAAAAATTGACTTTGTCATTGGTACTCATGCCCTTATACAAAAAGATGTAAAATTTAAAAATCTTGTTTTGGTTATTGTTGATGAACAGCACCGCTTTGGAGTTGATCAGCGCGCATATCTCCAACAAAAGATTTCTGAAATAAATGATGGACTTCCAGATAAAACACCTCATTTGCTATCAATGTCTGCGACTCCAATCCCCCGAACGCTGGCTTTGGCTTTTTTTGGCAATCTTCATCTTTCCGTACTGGATGAAATGCCTAAAAACCGCAAGAAAATCATAACCAAAATAATCAACGGCCGTGACCGCGAAAATACATACGATTTTGTACGGCAGGAAGTTAAAAATGGACAGCAGGCATTTATTATTTTTCCTCTTGTAGAAGAATCGAGTAAAATGACAGAACTCAAAGCCGCTACCGAAGAACATGAGCGACTTTCAAAAAATATTTTTCCTGATCTTAATTTAGCGCTTTTACATGGAAGATTGAAATCCAACGAGAAAGAAAAAATCATGCGTGATTTCGAAGATAAAAAATATGACATTTTAGTTTCCACTTCAGTTGTAGAAGTTGGCATTGATATACCCAACGCAACCATTATGATTATTGAAGATGCGGATCGTTTTGGATTGGCACAGCTTCATCAATTTCGCGGACGCGTTGGACGTAGCAATATGCAGTCCTATTGTTTTCTATTTACTAGTAGTAGTTCTTCTCTGGCTAAAGACAGACTGAAGGCTTTGGAAAAATACAGCAGCGGTTTTGACATTGCCGAAAAAGATTTTGAAATCAGAGGTCCGGGAGAATTTTTCGGCACCCGCCAATCGGGCATTCCTGACATTGCTATGCAGAATGTGACCAATGTGAAACTCATAGAAATTTCCCAAAGCTACGCTGAAAAAATCCTTAAAGAAAGTCCAGATCTCAAGAAATATCCCCTGCTTGAAAAGGAACTGGAAAAATTCAATCAAAATGTGCACCTTGAGTAAAAAACATGTTTTTGATAAACTTTAATAGTTAAAAATATTAAAAAAATTATGAATGAAAAAATCTTTAAAGCCTATGACATCCGCGGAATTTATCCAGAAGAAATAAACGAGCAAGATGTTTACAAGATCGCTAAAGCTTATTGTGAATTCGTAAAACCGAGTGAGGTAGTCATTGGATGCGATGTCAGACTTTCTTCCCCATCGCTCAAAAATGCAGCCATAAAAGCAGTTACGGATCAGGGTATAAAAGTCATAGATGTCGGCGAGATATCCACTGATATGCTTTATTTCTCCGTAGCCAATTATGGTTATGCCGGAGGATTTTCCATCACTGCTTCTCACAATCCTAAGGAATATAATGGCGCTAAGTTTGTCCGTGAAAAATCAAAGCCGATTTCATCAGACACTGGCCTGTTTGAAATCAGGGACATAGCCTTGAAAGATGACCAACGAATTGAAAATTTGGAATTATCAGAAGAAAATCTTAAGTTGATAGAAAAGAAAAATATAATGGATGATTATATAAATAAAATTAGATCTTTTGCCGATTTTTCAAAATTCAAAAAGTTTAAAATTGTTGCTAACCCAAATTTTGGAGTTGGCGGCAGAGCTTTGGATCAATTATTAGAAAATAGCAACATAGAAGTTATAAAACTAAACTGGGAATCAGACGGAAATTTTCCAAAGGGACGTCCTGATCCTCTTATTCCGGAAAATCGCGAAGAAATTTCTAAATTAGTGATGGAAAGTGGAGCTGATTTCGGAGTAGCCTGGGACGCAGATGCTGACCGCTGTTTCTTTTTTACAGAAAAAGGAGAATTTATTGAAGGCTATTTCATTACCGCTCTTTTAGGAAAAATTTTCCTCCAAAGAAATCCGGGAGCAACTATCTTACACGATCCTCGTTTAATTTGGGCCATTGCTGACATTGCTAAAGAAAATGGTGGCAAAGACATAATAAACAAATCCGGGCATGCTTTTATCAAGGAAAGGATGAGAAATGACAATGTAGTTTTTGGAGGAGAAATGAGCGCGCATTATTATTTCAGGGATTACTTTTATTGTGATAATGGCCTTATTCCCTTCGTGATGATGTTGGAGTTTCTTTCCGAACAAGAAAAAACGCTCTCCGAAATCATGCAGGAAATGTTCTGGAATAAATATTTTGTCAGTGGAGAAATAAATAGCGAAGTTTCGGACGTAAAAGCAAAGATATCAGAAGCTAAAGAAAAATATGCACCGCAAGCCAAGAGCGTAGACGAGATTGATGGAGTTTCGATTGAATTTGATAATTGGAGATTTAATCTCCGCGGTTCGAATACGGAACCAGTTATCAGACTTAATGTTGAAGCAAAATCAAAAGAGTTGATGGAAGAAAAAAGAGATGAGTTGCTTAAAATAATAAGAGGATAGTTCAAAAAATCGCCCTTCTGGGGCGATTTTTTTATGCTCAAGTGTTACTTAACATGTTACGTAACAAAATATCTACTATAATATGAAGCCTATCTTCTTTTTCACTTCTTCCATTTTATTCTCGGCAATCAATCGAACTTTGCTGGCGCCATCTTCTAGAATCTTCAAAACTTCTTCATTAGAAAGTGATTTCATTTTTTCCTGAATCGGTTTGAGTCCTGCAATAATAACTTCCGCTAAATCATTTTTAAAATCTCCATAACCCTTGCCGACATACATTTTTTCAATCTCTTTCGGAGTTTTGCCAGAAAATCCAGAGTAAATGTTGATAAGATTCTTGAGTGCCGGTTTATCGTCTTGATATTTTATCTCACTGCCAGAATCAGTCACAGCTTTTTTTATTTTTTTTCTGATTGCTTCTGCGTCATCAGTAATTCCGATCCAGTTATATTCAGAAGCTGCCGACTTTGACATTTTCTTGCCTGGATCATCCAAACCCATTATTCTCATCCCCTCTTTGGTTATATGCGGCTCGGGAATCACAAATGTTTCGCCAAATTTATTATTAAATCTTTTTCCAAGTGTCCGGGTAAGTTCCACGTGCTGAACCTGGTCTTCACCCACTGGAACTTTTTCCGCATCATAAAGCAGAATATCTGCCGCCATCAGAATCGGATAATCATATAACCCAACTCCGATACTTTCTCGACTGTTATTTTGTGTTTTATCTTTAAATTGTGTCATCTTGTCCAGTTCTGGCATTTTAGCTATTGTGTTTAAAATCCAAGCCAGCTCTGCGTGTTCCTGAATATGAGATTGAATAAAAATGCTGGATTTTTTCGGGTCAATTCCTGAAGCTAAATAAACTTTAGCAATTTCAATAGTCCTTTTTCTGAGCTCTTCAGGGTTTTGCGGAACAGTAATGGCATGCATATCTACCACGCAAAAAATGGACTCAAACTCATCCTGAAGCTTGACCCAATTTTTGATAGCGCCTAAATAATTGCCGACATGCAAATTGCCCGACGGTTGTATTCCCGAGAAAATACGCTTGTTCATATTTAAATTTATAAAGTTTATAAAGTAATAATAACTAAAATAGCCCTTTTTTGCAAACAAAATTGGCCTGACTTTTTCTTTCCGCAAGAAAAAGTAACAAAAAGAACTCTCCGCCCGACTGCAGCCACTGACAAATTTAGGATTTGCTCACTAAAAAATATAACTCCCCCGACAAGTCGAGGTCAGACAGAAATTTTTTAGACGCTCGCAAATCTGAATTTATACCAGGGTCTTCCGCAGGGCGGAATTATGAATGCATTATTTAGCATTTTATAGGTGCGCCATATGAAGTACTTAGGCAAAGTGTTTTTTGAATTTTTGCATCCTCTCGCACACTATAAATTTCGTAAGCAAATTCAAGCAAGTGAACGTTAATAAATTCCTTAAACGCAGCGGAGTGAAGCAGGAATTTTAGTGAGCGAGCTTAGAATTTGCCACAGAAATTAATCCGTGTGCAAGTTTCTTTTCTGTCCACTTTTCTTTTGAAAGAAAAGTGGGCGAAATTGTATAATTAAAAAACTGCCCATCACTGAGCAGTTTTCTTTGTTTCGCTTAGACCTCTATAACTACCGGCAACACCATAGGTCGCCTTTCGGTTTTTGTAAACAAGAAAGATCCGACCGATTCGCGGATATTATTTTTGACATAATCCCAGTTAACCGGCAGGCCTTCTGAAGTTTTTTCTTTGACCACTTTTTCCACCACCCTTTTCGTAGCATTTACTAGATCAAAATTTTCTTTGACGAAAATAAATCCTCTTGATGTGATTTGCGGTGTACCGATTATTTTTTTTGTTTTGGAATCAATGATCACAACGATTGTAAACATTCCATCTTTCGCCAATAATTGGCGATCTCTGAGCACCACTTCCCCGACATCTCCGACTCCCAGACCATCAACCATAACATAGCTGGTATCAATTTTTTTTGAAAGAATTTTAGCGTTACCGTTGCTAAACTCTATTTGATTTCCATTATCCAGAACAAATATTTTTTCTTTTTTTATTCCAATTCTCTCTGCTAACTTGGCGGCTTCTTTGAGCATATAATGATTGCCATAAACGGGTAGGAAAAAATCGGGCTTGATCTGGTGTAAAATATTTTGAATATCATAAGCATTGCTGTGTCCGCTAGTATGTACATCAAGGATATCGCTATGAATCACATTGTCACATTTGCGGTATAAATCATCTTTGAGTCTTTGTACTGTACGTTCATTTCCAGGAACAATTGAAGAAGAAAATATTATCGTATCATCTTTTTGGATTCTGACGAAACGATGCTCGTCATTGACAATGCGTGAGAGAACTGCATTGCCTTCTCCTTGTGCCCCGGTACAAATAACCACAACTTTATTTCTTGGATATTTATGTATTTCGTTGACTGAAATTAAGGTTTTCTTGTGAGCTTTTATATAGCCGAGTTCTTTGGCAATTTCAATATTCATCCTCATGCTATACCCGTCCAGGGCCACTTTTTTCCCTATACTTTCAGCATATTCTATTATTTTCCCAATACGTTCAATCTGTGAAGAAAAAGTTCCGATAACAACCAAACCATTGGCTGAACCTACAAGTTTTTCTAGGTTTTTGTACATCTCTGATTCCGGTTTGTCTTCACTTTTGGTGTCAGTAGCTCCCAAACTTTCCAGCATTAGTATCCGAGGTGAAGGTAATTTAGACAAATGATCATAAGTTATTATTTTATGATTTTTTGGATTTTTATCCATAGTCCAGTCTCCCGGATGTATGACAGTTCCGTCTGGCGTTCTGATTATTACTCCAACTGCATCCATGACTGAGTGTTCCACCTCAAAGAATTCAATTTGAAATTTTCCTAATTTAATTTTGTCTGAAACAGAATTGATTCTCATAACTTTCAGATTCTGGGCTGAATTCTTATCAAAGTCCTCCATTTTTTTCTTGACTAAAGCTAGTGTCAAATCACGTCCGACAATCGGAGGATAACCAAGTTCTTTAAGCAGGATTGGCGCTGCACCAATATGGTCAAGGTGGCCATGGCTGAGCAGTACCCCTCTTACATTTTTTTCTTTGCCTTTTAGGTAATTAATGTTAGGAACAATGTAGTCTATGCCTGGCATGTCTTCCTCTGGAAATTGTATGCCCATGTCTAAAATTATGATATCTCCATCATATTCAAACACTGTCATATTCCTTCCGACTTCTTCATTGCCACCCAAAGGAGTGATAACCAAATGATTACTCTTGGGATTCATCGGAAACTTGTGAAACCTCATCTGATTGTTTCTCATGCCCATGTTCGGAGGCATATTTTTTTTAAATTTTTTCATCGGCCTGCCTGCAATGCTATGCATAGCATTGTGGGAAGGTTTTTTGTGTTGCGCATTTACCTGCTTGTTGTTGGGCAGAGTTTGCGCGCTTGCAGTCATCGGACTGCTTTGTTTTTTAAACATATTTTTTATTAACCACTAACAAAGTAAGTTTTTTTTGTTTATGAAATTAAAAGATAATAACCTACTTATATTAAAAGTTTTATATTGCGTTAAAATGTGGGGATAGAGAGACTCGAACTCTCACGACTTGCGCCACATGCACCTGAAGCATGCGTGTATACCAATTTCACCATATCCCCTTTTAATAATTTTCTAAAGTAAAAGATAATAAGATCCCCTTTATAGAGATGGCTTGTCTTGCACGAAAAAAGCGGCTTACTCGCCCCCACACCAAAACCTAAAAAGTTGAATATTTTGGCTTATTAAGGCCATAATAGCCTAAAAAATATAGCCCACAAAATCTCTGAATTTGGTGTGGGGGTAAACAAAAATTAAGAAGTGACTTATCTAATATGTTAAGTATATACTATTTTAACTATCTTGTCCAGTGCCACTATTTCCTTCCGTAATCATCGTCAAACCTGACAATATCGTCTTCTTCCAGATAACTTCCCGTCTGAACTTCTATAATTTCTAAATTTTCTTTGCCTGAATTAGAAAGACGATGCCTGGTTTCAACTGGAATATAAGTACTTTCATTTTCTTGCAAGGTAAAGATATCTTCTTCTTTAATAACATCAGCAACACCTTTAACAACAACCCAATGTTCTGCCCTTTTTTTGTGCATTTGCAAACTCAATGATTTTCCTGGATAGACTGTAATTTTTTTTACTTTATGATTGTCTCCGTCAATAAGCACTTCATATTTACCCCATGGACGATAACCGACAATGTTATCACTCAATTCGGGATAATTTTTTTCTTTGAGATATTCCACCACTTTTTTCACTCCATCATTGCTTTCTCTCATTTTCTGCACCAAAATGCTGTCATTATTTTCAATCACAATAACATCTTCAATTCCTGAAGTCACAATGAGCCCATTATTGGCTGAATAAGCAAAAACGTTTTTTGAATCAATGGAAACATGTTTCGGATTATCATCTTTTTTTCTGTTCAATATCTCTGCTAGAACATCAAAACTTCCAATATCGCTCCAGTCAAAATCACCATCAAAAACCACCATCCTGTCCGATTTTTCTGAAATAGCCACATCAATAGCCACTGCCGGCAAGTTGCTGAAATTCTGGATAAAGAATTGATAATCCTTTTCAAATAAAGCATAGCTTTCTGGTGCATTTTTTTTCATTTCTTCACTTATAGCTTTGGCGCTGAAAAGATACATTCCAGCATTCCATAAATATCCTCCTGATTCAAAAAATTCCTTGGCTGTTTTTACGTCTGGCTTTTCTTTGAAACCATCTACTTTATAATAGTCCCCTAGATTTTCGCCCTTTTTAATATAACCCAAACCTGTGTGCGCCATGGTCGGCTTGATTCCGATAGTTCCTAAATTGTCCCCTATTTTTCCTAAAGCGTTTTTAGCGGTTTCTATATAAGCTTCTCTTTTACCAATATAATGGTCAGATGGAACCATTATTATCGGCACATTTTCGTCTATTTTTATTTCATCCTTAAGGTATTTAACCGCTAAAGCAATGGCTGGCATCGTGTTCCGGCTTTCTGGTTCTTTCAAAACCTGGCGTTCTTTGAATCCGGCGTAAATTTCTTTGACCTGATTGAAAACATTGAAATAGTTTTCTTCATTGGTTACAAAATATATATTTTCCTGAGGCACAATTTCTTTCATTCTCAAAAAAGTCTCTTGCAGAAGCGACTTATCGCTGTAAAGCTTTAGGAATTGCTTGGGAAAGTTTTTGCGCGAAAGCGGCCACAAACGGGTTCCAGATCCGCCACATAAAATAATGCTATACATAAGATATAAAAAATTTAAATTATTCTTTTTTCTCAACCACCCACCAATCAAACTTGATAGCCTCTTCAGTCGATTCTTTAATTTCAACAGTGAATCCTTTTCCTTTGTCTATGTCAGTTACTGCCAGAGTGGCATTAGTCACGTCTTTAGCAGTAACAAAAATCTTAGAACCTTCGCCTACAGCAGTCGTTTTGATTTCAACCTTCTTGCCATTACTTATCGGATTATCAGTATCATCATCTACGTCATCCTCATTTTTGTCAACTTGTTCTTTGTCACATTTACCGTCTTTGCCAGCCTCTGTCATTTCAGGACAAATTGTTGCTTCCCCTATAGTTGGCGCATCTTCATCTATTATATTAACAGCAAAAACTCCAGCAGAAACTTCGACTGCTTTCAGCTTCCCCTTCCCCAGATCCAGATTGCCGAAGGCATCTTTGTAAAGGATGTCGGAGATGCTGAGAGTCGAGATGAATTCAGAAGCTGTGTTTGTAAGTTCCATGATGTCATCCATCTGTTTTTGCAGTTTGATCTGCAGAGCCTGGACACTGGCTACTTCAGAGTTGGTCTGGATGAGACTGTCTTGGATTTCCTGGAGAGTCTGGTTGGTATTTTCTATCTGCATATCCAGATTGGTTTTGGCTTCAGCCACAATCTTGTTGACTTGATCTTCAACATCCATATTCTTGATATTTTGGAGAACTGTTTCTTCAACTTTTTCTACCGTGAGGCTTTGGTTCCTTCTAGAGATCAGAACTTGGACAGTGCCTTTGACACCCTTGAAATCTTCCATAGCTAAACCGACTGTGGATTCACCGGCATTAGCTTTGCGCATGTAGCCTGGGATAGCTGAAGCAGTCAGGTTGTCGCCAACTTTGATTTCTCCGTTTTCAGTTGAGACTAAGCCGGCTACCTGACCCATCATACCGATAATCTTGTAATGGTCGGGATCGCTGTTTTGTTCTTCTGTTCTGTTGCCGACGATAGATGGATTGGAAGAAACAATACCCATGATATTATTGTCTCCGTCATTTTCACATCGTTTGATTGCATTGTCGTTTTCAGTATCTACGCAGACAGCTTCGCCATTCTTGAGATCTGTATCTTCAGTGTAGAAATATTCCGCATAGTCAGCGCCAGTAGTGTAGGCATTGACGGCATAGACTGAACCGGCGGTTGGAGAACCGATGGCGCAAGTTCCATTATCATCCACGCAGAGATATCCGTTAGCAATGTAGACATTGCCTTGGTTGGTTCCGTTACCGATAGTCAGCATCTGGGATGGTGAAGAAGTACCGATGCCGACGGAGCCGGAGTTAATATTTATAGTTTCGGTTAACGGAGATATTTTTTGATTTAAAGCCTGCACGCCTAAAACCATGTAGCCTAAAGTATTTACCGGATTGATTATGGTTCCTTCATAATGCATAGCCCATGGAGCTTCATCAGCCATAACACCTACATACTCCGTGTTCGAATCCAATGTTCCCTCTCCAGGTTTATAATGAAAACGGTATACGGGAGTATTAATTATTTGATCCAAAGCAACATTTGGATCATCAAACAATCCTTCAATATTTTTCATTTCTCGTAAAGAATTGGCAGCTGACCAACTGGTAACTCCATTTCCATCTGTTGTTAATTGCCTACCATTTGTTCCATCATTTACTGGAAGTGTCCAAGTCCAACTTCCGGCTGCAGCCGCTGTATTAATTTGAACATAACCTGAAGTATTTCCTTCTAGCCTCAAAGTTCCTAAAGTACTTCCTGCTGTACCTATATCCAAGAGCGCTCCCGGTGCAGTGTTTGTAATACCGACTCTTCCTGCATTAACAATAAGACCGTAGTTGGCGGTTGTGGCTCCGGAAGCATTGAGATAGAGAGCTACATTGGTTCCAGAAGTAGCATTAGTATGAGTGTTGGAAATATATCCGCCATAAGTAGTGATACCACTGGTGGCATTCGCTCCAGCAGTTAAAATGTTAAGCGCTGTTTGGGAAGCTGCTGCTGCTGTGCCTGAAACTTGCAAGTCTACAAGTTTGCCTGAAGTTAATGTTGAGGAAGCCGCATAAAGGCCCGTGCCTGTGGTCAGTGAATTAGCAGAAAGATTGAGAGCACTGGAAGTGGTTGTGCCGGTCGTATTAGCCGAAACAATAGAAAGAGTTCCGCCGGGGCTTGCCGTTCCTATCCCCAATCTATTATTAGTGTCATCCCAAAATAAATTAGAATTTTTTTGAGAAAGAATGCCACTTGTTCCAGCAAAGAGAATTGATCCAGCTGTCGGAGCATACCAAGTCGGTGATCCAGTTCCTCCGGATATAAGAGCTTGGCCAGTAGTGCCGGCAGTTGAAGAAGTCAGTTGCGTTGTGCTTGAAAAATATGAAACACCACCTTGTGTTCCAGTAGCTAAATTTATTCCGTCAAAAGTTCCAGTCATAGCTGAATCGTCAAAAGCAATAGTTTTTCTGGTTGGTCCGGAAGTTTGAGTTATGTATAAATTTGTTCCATCCCATTCCACTGCTCCGGCTTCAGGTGCAGTAAGATTAGTTCCGGCTGTAAATTTAAGAGGCGCTGTTCCAGCCGTAGCTGTTCCAGCGGTAATGTTGAGATAGGCAGTTGGAGCTGCTGTTCCTATCCCAACATTACCGCTAAAATAGTTATTATTACCAATAGCATAGATGCCGTAATTTATTCCCGTACCACTGACAGTACTGGCATTATTCAAGTAAGCTGCATAAGTATTCAAGTCTGCTCCGGCTGCTCCATTAACTCCGGCAGCAAAAGAAGTTGTCGGAGTAACTAAGCTAGAATTTGCTGACATTTTTACAGCAGCCAGGGTACCACCAACAGGATCAGTATATCCACCTTGAAATAAATGCGCTTCCCCGGAAGTAGTAAGCACTCCAGTCGGCGTCGCTGTCCCTATCCCCAATCTGTTATTAGCGTTATCCCAGAATAAATTGGGATTATCTTGATCCAACACACCATCAGTTCCGGCGAAAATAACAGATCCGGCTGTCGGAGCATACCAAGTCGGTGATCCAGTTCCTCCGGATATAAGAGCTTGGCCAGTAGTGCCGGCAGTTGAAGAAGTCAGTTGCGTTGTGCTTGAAAAATATGGCACACCACCTTGTGTTCCAGTAGCTAAATTTATTCCGTCAAAAGTTCCGGTCATAGCTGAATCGTCAAAAGCAATAGTTTTTCTGGTTGGTCCGGAAGTTTGAGTTATATACAGATTTGTTCCATCCCATTCAACCGCTCCGGCTTCAGGTGCAGTAAGGTTAGTGCCGGCTGTAAATTTAAGAGGCGCTGTTCCAGCCGTAGCTGTTCCAGCGGTAATGTTGAGATAGGCAGTTGGAGCTGCTGTTCCTATCCCAACATTACCGCTCGAAGTATCTACATAAAATTGATTAGTATTCACAGCAAAATCACCGGTCGTAGAAAGATCCACATTAAAATTACTACCAGCTAGTGGAGTTACAGTTAAAGCTCCTAAAGTATTTGTTATGTCGCCACCTTTAACATCAGCATCACCGGTCAAATTTAAAATATTCAAATTACCCGTTCCGGTTGAATCTATATAATATGTTGTTCCATTGAAATATGTATTTCCGGAAATTGTAAGATTGCCAGATGAATCTGTTGCCATAATATGTGCATCAGTTCCGCTAGTTGCGCTATCAAGTCCATCCAGCAAATCAGAATTGAAAGCATAGCCGGATGCGCCGATCATTTTTCTCGGCGTCATTTCATTGTCTGTTCCGACTGTCACGCCCAGATAATAGGTGCTGTTGAAATCAAGATTGATTGCATTGTCGCCAGCTGAAGTATCGCCAAGCATGATGGAAAATAATCCTTTAACTACCGAGACCGATCTGGATGAGGGCGAGCCTGTAGTGCCGCGAGCCGTCCAAAGAAGATTGCCTCCGGAAGCGGCATCATAAATGCTGAGTATCATATCGTAACTTCCATCTGGAACTACATTATCAGTATCGTCTGTTAGCTTACCTTGATAATTTATTTGTTTAGTAATAGCAGCCTGGGCATTGCTTTGTAAAAAAATAGAAAACAAAAAAGCTATCGATATTATGATTATCGAGCTTCTTCGAAATTTTAATTGTTTTTTTATTTTTATTTTTTTCATTACTCTGCTCCACTGAGTAATTTTTCTGCACAAAACTCCCCTAGTTTTATTTCTTATTTAATGAAGTTATTAATAAGCACGAAAGATTAAAACCTATTTTTAAAGCATAATCTTCTGAACTTTCCCTTTATAAAGCCTCAAATAATAAAAGGTGGTCACACACCCAACCTAATTATAGCATAAAAAAAAGCTTTAGTAAAGACCTTTTGTCTAAAAATCACCCAAAATAAAAAACAGGCGCTCCATTACCTTTTTTTTATTAAAAATATTCTATTTAAAACTATTTTTTAGAGAAAAACTTTTTCCTATATTTACGCACCCAGGGCTTCAAAAATTTTTCTATTTTCTTCCTAAAGATGACAGCTAAAATTATAGCTACAACTAAAATAACAATTATTGCAAGTAAAAGTTGTCCCATGAACATGCGTTCCAAAACATGCACTGACTTGTCGCCGTCCACAAAAATCGCCTGCGCCTGATATATGCCGAAAAGGGATGCGTTATTTAAATTAAGTTCGAATAAATATTTTTTTCCCGGAAAAACAAAATGCTTTTCAACTTCCATTTTTTGGGAATTTTTTGTAAACAAATTTTTTATCTGGACTTCCCCATGAGGAATGTAATGTATGTTCCCTTGATTTTCAAATTCCATTTTCATGGTTGTGTTTTTCCCGATCAGAAAAGGTACTTCGAAATTTTTCAAAATTCCACGGCCTGAAGTTTCTCCGGAAACATTTATCAAGACATAAATTCCAATCCGGCCATTGACAGAGGTGCTCTTCAAAATTTCTTCCTCTGTCTTCGGAATGGCATTGATCAGAACAAGTGCGTAATGGCTTCCAATGGAAGCGTTTTCCGGAACTGAAATTACAAATTTCAATTCTTTCTTTTCTTTCGGACCAAGCTCCATGTTACTTTGTTCTTCCATGCTTATCCACCCATTCATTCCGCTCGCCTCATTTTCCTGGACAAGATTTGCGATTTTACTATTTTCACCGAAAATAAAATCATTGGAATTGATATTTACTTTTTCTGCATAGTCGGAAATGTTCTGTATGTTTACTGAAAATTTTTCCTGCTTGCCCGGCTCCATAGAGAAAGAAAAAATAGACTGGCCGGCAGATAAGCCAACTACTTCAGCCAAAGCAATCTCTCCCTGAAAGAAAAAGAGTGTCAGCATTATAATAAAAATTATCTTTTTGTTCAGCATAATTTTTTTTATTTTATAATAAGCCAATTGAATTCTATGTCTTCATCAAGTGCCGGTTTATCAATCTTGACTTTGAAGCTTTCGCCTTCCACTATATCATCTTCATCGTAATAAATGACTTTGCCTCCGGTTGAACCTTTAGGCGTGATATAAATCTTGGATTCCTTTGAGACTTCAGTAGTCAAAATCAAATCCGATTCAAGTTTGTTAGCTTCAATCTTTCCCTCTCCGGAAACATCACTGCTAAGATCCAGATTGTTTCCTTTCAAGTTATCAGCAGCTTCAATGTTCTGAGCCTTCACATCTCCTGTTGCTTCAATGTCTCCGATTGTCAGCTTCCCCTTCCCCAGATCCAGATTGCCGAAGGCATCTTTGTAAAGGATGTCGGAGATGCTGAGAGTCGAGATGAATTCAGAAGCTGTGTTTGTAAGTTCCATGATGTCATCCATCTGTTTTTG